>Ga0115002_10001823_pt1 | contig 28699 bp, 17 predicted proteins | sample ArcticOcean_MG_C_8_FD_89576 | JGI IMG/M metagenome (GOLD analysis project Ga0115002, IMG submission 89576) | Marine microbial communities from western Arctic Ocean - ArcticOcean_MG_CB11_86 | ecosystem: Environmental > Aquatic > Marine > Oceanic | place: Arctic Ocean: Canada Basin | collected... | reverse complement strand
TTTGAGCGGTACCACGCAGTCACATCTACGACATAAGTCCCAGGTAAAGCGTACAATGGCAGAGGTGTCGCGGTGAGGTCTGCCGACTCATCGCGCAGTGTAATCTCAACTTCAACTGACGAATTGACTCCACCGAGTGCGTCCAACTCGTAGTAAGGTTCGATATCTAAGAATTTCAACCATTCATCGGATGGTGCATCCAAGATTCCGTCTGCCCGAACGAATTGGACTGGAGTGACGCGCATATCGATGCTCTCGCTTGAAGTGCCCTCGTTCGCCACCTTAATTCTAAATTTCACCTCATCATCCAATGATGGGTCGAGCGAGCGACTCATCGCTTCGGTCAGTTCCGTCTCACCAACTGGTAGATTGCCGGACTCAAGATAGGGAGTGACTCGGACTCCAATCGCTGAAACATTCAGCGCCAAGTCGTAGATGTTGTTATTCTGTCCTTGAGTGAAATCGTTTGGTTCATCGATTGCATTATCGGCATCGATTGTCAGCCGTAGATTGTGAATTCCTGTTGATTGGAAGGCGTGTGTGAAGACCAAAGAATCGCCAGAACCGCCAGCGAGTCCGGGTTTGATCTCATCTCGCAACATCTGGCCTGTTGTCAAATCCTCGACCGTCACCCGATAGGAGCCGGTTGTCGCAGGCGCTTGGTTAACCCAATTGGCTCCGATTAGTAGTGTGTCGCTCTCCAAAGGTTCGGTCGCTGAACACCAGAGACTAGCGCTGACCGTCGCCAAATCAGAGACTGGATTTTCATTACCCATCGCAGTTATCACGACGGCAAACGACTGCCCACTTCCACCACTGTTCGATACCTGAATCGACCAGTTTCCAGTTTGTGTGCTACCGAGTTTCACCCTCTCAACGGTGTTCAAAGAATCGTAAGAGCCACCCGTATTGGAAAAGCCATTTTGGAACACATTACCCTTGTACTGAGTTCCGTCGGGAGCCTGCACGAGGAGGTCGAGGTCATTGACGAGGCGGGAAGAAGACTGGCCTGCTGAGGAGGAGCCTTCGCGGTCGTTCCACACTAGGGTGACTGAGATGCCGTATGCGCCGTCGATACTGTAGGTGTAGAGGTAGGAATAGCCGGGGCTCAAACTTTGGTCCTGGTCGTAAAATGTGTTCAGTGCCAAAATTCCATTCATCGGGTAAATGCTGCGCTGCAAATCTACCTGCCCCCACCCCTCATACTCGTTCGGAATGTCTGCGCTTCCCAAATCCTTGGCACCATTGATGACGATGGCGCGGATTAAGTCCGAGCGCGGATTGTTGAGATTCATTTCGGTTCGAAGGAACTGGCGAACCAAGACTGTCGCACCGGCGGCAACTGGTGTCGCTGTGCTGGAGCCATCCGCTGACATATACATCGGGTCGTTGTTGCCGTGACGGGCTGAGGAACATGAGGGTCCTGCTGGGTATTGCGCCTCCTCGGCGCGGGCCGAGCAGATTTGCACGCCGGGTGCTACGACATCGGGTTTGACTCGACCGTCGAGTGTCTCACCGCGGCTTGAGAAGGAGGCTACTTGGCCTGCCGAAGCAGTCCCGGGTCGACCGGTGGTTGAAGCACCGACGGTCAGGACATTCTTGGCGGTTGAAGGGGGAGATACTGTGTTGGAGCCTTGTGCGCCTTCGTTACCTACAGCGAAGAGAACTGTGTAGTCGCCATAGTTGTACATGAATGAATCAGCAGAACGGCTGTCGCTGGTGTATTGGCCTGGCGAATTTTGAGCACCCCAAGAATTGGATTGAACGCTTGCGGACTGTTGTCGAGAGTGCTGGAACATACTGTAGAGAGAACCGTAGCGAGCTAATTGACCAGACTGGTCATGCTCAAGTTGGTAGAAGTGGAATGTTGTCGCTGGAGCGATACCCTCAGTCGATGAATCTCCTGAACCGTCGCCGAGCATAGAGGCTGCAACATGGGTGCCATGGCCGGTGTTCATGTCGGCAGCGGAATTGTCGGGTCCGAAATTGTTGTAGATGGCTCGGACTCGACCGGTGAAATCTCCATGGTCTGCATCGAGGCCAGAATCGGAGATTGCGGCGACTTCACCAGACCCATTGAGACCGCCGTTGTGATTGTTGACAACTTCATCGACCCGCACGATGTTTCGAGCGTAATTGTTCTCAAGTGAAATTGGTGAATGCAGTTCAGAAAACAGAATCCTGCCATCGTTGGCAAACACCGACAGCCAAGCAGCATCGACGCCGCGAACTTGACAGAGCCAACCGTCGCAGAAGACAAACTCAGCGCCGGTCAGTTCCAAATTCGCCCTAAGGTCGTCCACCTGTTCCAAATTGAGGTCGCCGGCCGGGGTGATGTCGACATCGATGAGTGGTAGAGGGGAAAGTGGGTCCGACTCAAGTGCTGCCATTCCGACCTCCAAAAGTTCCGGAGAGAGCCTCCAACCGGGGTGCTGGATGACTAACGACCTAATCCCGGGGTGTCCTGCCAGTTCTTCCATCGCCACCGCCGCTGCGGTTGCATCGGAGGGTAGCCGGACGAGATAGGCGTCGTCTGGAATATGGTCGAGGTCGAACAGACCGAGTTGGGCCGACAGTTCTTCGAGCAAAGCGTAGTCATGTTCGACGAGTTGCACGATTAGGAATCGTGTGTTCTCTACATCGAATGAATCACGGAATTCAGCGGGGGGGAGAGGTGGTTGTTCGCTGGTCGGGTCGAATGAGCCCATGGCGGTGTGAATCTTGCCGTCACCATTACGAAGCGGGACCGTTTTACTCAGCGTAGGTTGGGTTGATTGCCAGTTTGCAGCAGCCTCTTCTGCAGTCCACAAAGGGGTGGAATCTAGGAGTGGTAGGGGGATTTCAGCAGGCGGTGAGTCCCCATTGGGGCCCGAACTTGCGAGGGATGCCCACGAAGTGGTGAGCAACAGAAAGATGAGTGAAAGTGCGAAACATGCTCTACGCATGACTTCCTCGACTCGACATTCCCCTTTTGATGATTGACGCTCTTAGAGCGTCGGTTGATTCAGTCGATTTGACTGAAGTATTCACTTAAGTTTGACCCAATTTCTCACAACATCGGCCGCGGGCGCAGCGGCCGATGTGCTTCGCTGAGAGCGAGAAACATGATTGCAAAGCTCTTCGGCAGGAGCGCCACGCGAAAGTGTTTGGTGTTCATTGACTTCACCTCAATTGTGCTTTCCAAACTTTTGGTTCTCACTTTTGAATTACATTCCACCCGCTAACAGAATGCTGCATTCTTGGCGCCCTGAACCTTCCTTCGCTTTGCTCAGTCTAGGATTCAGGACGAAGGGTTCAGTCGTTTGAATTGTCATCGGTGGAAATCTCCCTACCGGCCGCTATGGCGGTCGGTGTTGTGAGAGCACTTCACAGAACTCGCAACGAAAAGACCAACGGAAACTCAGAGTCCGTAATATGAATCGATTGCTGCATCGGTCTTGGCAACAGAGGCCCGCCAATCGGATTCAGTTCCCATCAAAGCGCGGATGCAGTCGACATTCTCTGGAATGACATCGGATTCCTGATGAATCGCCTGGAAATAGTAAAGCCTGTCACCCTGCAGGCTGACGCCATCTTCCCAAACGAAAATCTCGTGCAAATCGCCCCACTTCCGCCCGATGTCACGCGCCATTTCCATGACTTCCGCGGTCGTCGTAATCCCGTTCTCAGCCCCATGCATGATGATGACTCGTGGGGTCTCCCTCCACATCTCAAGAATACTCTCTGTCGTGAGCCCATGACCTGCAGGCAGGTCAGCGATAATGGCGTGTGTGTGCATAATCGTAGTCGGCACCGCCACAGCGAGTGAATTGATTACAATCTCCGGCTTCACCGTCATCACATCTGGACCGTGGTGACTCGGTACTTTCAGCACCGGCTTGATGGCGTTGATAGGCCCCTTTCCGGAGTCGCCGGGGTCAGCAGCCCGTCGAATCATCGTGCACTCGACTTTGAGTGAGCCGCAGTGCTCGTAGAGCGGAACGAGTGTGCGTGAGAGGCCTGTGGTATTGCAGGAGACTACCCGGGTGCCCTCGACATTGAGGTTCTCAGCGTGGTTGGCCGAACTCGTGTAGGAACGGCCGGTGAGCGCGTGTTTTTCGCCACCTTGAAACATGTACTTCACCCCAGCAGCCCGGTATTTTGCTAGGTTCTCTTCGCCCATTTTTCCGGGTGAACAATCGACGACGACATCCGCTATTGCGAGAAGGTCTGATATGCCGCCCGAGCATTCGTAACCCTTTGCTGCGAAGCGAGCGATTCGCTCTTCATCGTCAAAAGTACAGTAGAGAGGGAAGCCCTTCTTCACGGCTAGGTCACAACCAAACGAAGGACCGGTTTTTGTCACACCGACAATTTCCATGTCATCTTGCGCGTCAACCGCATCAGCGACACGCTTTCCAATCGTTCCAAATCCATTGATTGCGACTTTGATTCCACTCATTCCCACTACCCAACCACCCCAAAGGGTAAGCCGAGGGCGGCTGACACCCGCCCATAGACATTACCGCGCGAATGAAAGTTTTATTTTGGAAGGAATTGAGCGATTCTTGCTGCTATGAGGTGAATTTCACAACCACTTTTTCCTGTCCACAATGCCAATTTCCCCCAAAAGTAGCCTTTTTGGCTCGATTGGAATAGTTGGAAAACTGTTCCCAGAGAGTTGAGGGCGGGGGTTATCATCAAGAGGGAATGATGCGGGGGCAGACGTGAGGCGAAGCGATGCGAGAGGAGATAGCGAAAAGCCTCAAGTTGAATCGCGAGTTATCTACGCTTCTTGTGATGGCTCTAAAATCCGATACAGCAATCAAAATCGGCTGGGGCAAAGCGAACGATCCGCGACCGCGCGATGGAGAGATGGGTGTCGCACCTCACCTACCCGATCGAGCGCGGGTCCGGATGCTCGGCAACATTGGTGATTTGACTGCAATCTGTGCCACTGGAGGTAACTTTTCACTTGAAGGCGAGACCGGCGCGCTGTTTGGCGCATGGAATCGTGGAGGTCGACTTACTGTCGAAAAAGACGCTGGAGTCCGCCCTGGTATGGGGATGGAAGATGGTCGAATCGTCATTCACGGTTCATCAGGTTCAGAGGCTGGCGCATGCATGTCTGGCGGCCTACTCGTCGTGCGAGGTTCTGCAGGTCGGCGTTGTGGCGGCGGAATGAGTGGCGGCACGCTGGTCATCATGGGTGATGTCGATGGCGATGTCGGCTGCAACATGGTCGGTGGCCGTATCATCGTCAACGGGCGTTGTCCACCACCGGGCGAAGGGGCAAAATCTGGCGCTCTCGACGAGAAGGAGTTGGCTGAGGTCAATGGACTTCTCACTGAACTCGGATTCAAAGTCGATGCTGACGCCGTTTGCATTACCGCGGATTCGGCGAATCCAACAGTTTCATCGGCTCCAGAATCAGGCATCGACGCCGCTTTTGAAGCGGTCAGTTTAGTATCTGGCGGGAACCCACGGTTGTTGCTTCAGGCGCCACTTGATTTACTCACAGTCCTACACTTGAGGGGTGAGGAAAAGGGTATCCTACTCCCTCTACCGGTAATCCCACGGTTGGCGGATGGCAAGGGGCTCACCGGAGCTTTTCTCGATCGCCAACCCTGTTTGGTTGACGCCTCGCCTAGAGATTGTGATTTGTTGCGGATTTCGATGAGCAACCTTCACGGATGTAGCGAAGACCTCGCAGAGGCGGCGGGTGCTGTCGTTTGCATAGACGATTTACCTCCGCTCAATGATGCGGAGTTGGATGCGTTGATTGTCATCGTTAGAAGTCATCTCGGCGATGAAAAGCCGATTTTGTTGGCGGCTGGAGTCGACAGAATCGATTTGGTTCACCGGCTTGCAGTCGCCTTAGGTTGTGACGGAGCGGTTGCAAACACTTCGTCTCCCGCTCGCCTTCCCGCTGCAGCAAGTTTGCCACTAATCGGACTCTCAGCGCGGGAGCATTCGATTGCAAGGAAAGGGGTCGCTTCAGGAATCTCACTACCTTGGGCAGCAACCGCCGAGGATGTCCTCATTTGTTGCGCAGGCGGTGGGCAGTTCATCGTGGCCGACCCACTATCAGATATTGAAAAACCTAAGAGTCAGAAAGCCAGAACTGAGGCCGTCGAGTCTTGGTTGGCATCAATGGATGCTGGGCTGCGAGGCCATCTCATCGAGATTGGAGAAGATGGAATCGACCAACTCAACCGCCGACACTTGCGCGCATTGGACCACGACACAGCGAGCATCAGTGGAATTAGACTGGCTGGATATGACCGCCCTCTACCACACTGGCTGGGGCAGTGAGGAGGCGAGAGAATGCCGACTGTGACTTTCAAGCATGAAGTTCTAGGACGGCTGCAACTGAGCCACGAGGTCCGCCACGACCCAGAGGTTTGGGTGGAAAAACTCGGCCTAATCGGATGTTGCGTCGAAGAATGCAATGACGAGGAAATCGAAATCGAGGTATTTCCCGACCGCCCCGACCTACTCAGTTCCGAAACTATGGCCCACGCGGTCCGCCCCTTCCTCCACGGCACGACTGCTGCACCCACGCTCAAGACTGTCGAGGGTACCATTTCGATGACCGTCGACCCCTCATTGGAGGGTGTGCGACCGGTCATCTTCGGAGCGGTGGTTAGAGGTGTGGATACGGGTCACACCGCACAAGCGAGAGATGAATTCATTCAGGGATTGATGGACCATCAAGAGAAATTGCACTTTGCGCTCGGGCGAGGCAGGAAGCGCTCATCGATAGGAGTCCATGACTTGGCCGCACTTCACCCTCCATTCCGCGTAGTCACAGTCCCAGCCGATTACAGTTTCATCCCTCTTGCAATGGAAGAACCTATGAGCATCGAAGAAATTCTCAAGGAGCACCCGAAGGGAATCGAATATGCTCACTTACTCGGCGGCTTCACTAAATTCCCTGTAATATTAGACGCTTCAGGTGATGTTCTATCGTTCCCGCCAATCATCAATGGCGCTCACACCACGGTCAAAGATTCGACAACCGACTTTTTCATCGATGTTACTGGCTGGGACGAGCGGGCTTGCGAAGCATCGCTACTACTCGTCTGCCTCTCATTCGCAGCCCGCGGTGGCACCGTTGAAACCATCCGACTAACAGGGCTCGACGGAGTCGAGCGTAACTGCCCAAACGGCTCACCAAAGACCCACAGACTGCCGAAACCTCTGCTCGAGGAAGTTTTAGGAAGGGAGTTCAGTGACGAAGAGGTTAGGGCGGCCCTAAACCGAATGGGCGGTCGTCTCCTACGCCGGAGAGTCGTCACAGATGGCCCCCGAGTACGGGAGCGTTGGGCGGAGGCGGCGGCTGGCGAGGACGAATATCTCATCGAAATGCCGCGCTGGAGAGCTGACATTCTGCACCCGGTGGATTTGGTCGAGGAGGTCGCGATTGGAGTCGGCTACGACGACTTGGGAGAGGCGACCAGCACGCAGTCAATCGCCGGAATCGCACTGCCGAAAATGACGCTTCAAAGGAGGGTCCGAGAGAGTTTGCAGGGTCAGGGATTACAGCAGATTCAGTCGCTTTCGCTGTCGAATGAGGCAGACCAATTCGACAAGATGAGGAATGGTAAACAGGGAGCAGTGACACGATTACACAACCCAATCACCATCGAACACACTATCCTTCGCCAACACCTTCTTCCGAGTCTCCTCAGACTTCTCGCCGCCAACCGCCACAACGAACTCCCCCAACGAGTTTACGAGTTGGGAACTGTCGTTCAGAACCACCAAAATCGTGACCGAGTCTGCTGGGTCTGCGCCGAGGTCGGTTCAGGATTCACTGGAGCGAAGGGAATCGCGCAGGCGCTGTTGCGCGATTTGGGTGTTGAATCGCTTGATATTCCGGTTGAATTTACGGCAATCCCCGAAGGCGAAGGGCCTTGGCTGGCTGGTAGAGGTGCATCGATCTCAATCGCAGGAAAAGTGGTGGGAAGCATCGGAGAAATCGACCCTGTCGTCGGGGATTCTTTTGAATTGCGGGTGCCGATTCAAGCGGGTGAGTTTGACCTTGAGGCGTTAGGTCGATTGATTCCCGACCCAGTTCTGTAACTCTCGCAGGCTCACCAATTTTTGGTTCAAGCGGAATAAGGAGAAAATGAGCCGTCCTCATTTTTGACATGGGCTTGCGGGTCGAATGAGCCGTCGGAATTTTTTCGATACCAATAGCCGTCGCCACTTTCCTCGAAATTGCTGCTCTCAGAACCATCGGTCTCGACGACCTTCTGCGAAACTGACTCTCCGCCATCCGGCGCACCCAAATGAGGGTCCGTCAAAAGGTCCAATGCCGCCTTGTATTGGTCATCCTCAACATGACTCCTGTCAGAGAGTGTGGCGCCCGCTGTGTCCTCGCTTCTATCATACTCGACGACCTTCGGGCCTTCCGGCTCGGCCACCTTTTTTTTGAAAGGCCAAATCCCTGCCATGATTGTTCAACAATGCCACCCTCCTTAGCACCTGCGGCTGAAATCTAATTGAAACCGGTCAATTCGATGCACGAATCAAACATTCCGGAGGAACGATTCAAGAGGGGGGAGGAGTCGGCCCTCGTATGCACGCACGCGTTGTTGTGCTAATCCTGCTATTATTGGCTGCAACGAGCGTAAGTTCTCTCGATTTAAGCCAATCTCCATTTTATTTTGATGAGCATGATGATTCCGGCTTGAATCCGGAAGCAACAAACAATGAAAACTCGCAGAGCGAGAAAAACCAAGCCGAAAATTCGCAAGGAAACTCTTGGGCAGCTACCGGAAATGGTGGGGCGGTGAGTGGGCGTTCAAACCACGCAAGCAACCTTTCATGGGGGCCGAATTCGGGGCTCAATGTCTTTGTCGAGCCGGGCGGCTTCATCGTCCTCTCGATAAACATCACAAACGGCGCAAATGTCTCCGACGCCGTCGACTTCACAATCCTCGGGCAAAGCGGCTGGAATTGCTTCTGGAATGGCACCTCCACACCGTGCGACCAACCCAACTCCATCCAAATGACCCCGGGCTTCTTAGCGTGGCCGAAATTTGACATCTACATACCAGAAGTTACGAATGGGACTCCAAGCGCATTTGTCAAACATCCATTCACTATGACGGCGACCTCGGGCCTTGATGGGGCGGAGGTCAACTATTCGTTCACGCTTGAGGTTGACGAGTGGCACGCCGCAGCAATCGATTCTGGTGCGGCGAATTTGACGCTTGACCCCGGATTGAAGCAGAGGACTCCTATCACTGTCCGAAATCTTGGAAATGCTCCAGCGAGTATAGTTGTGCGGGTAGTTCCTTTGGATTCAGATGGCGAGCCAATAGAAGGGTATACGCCTGCTATTTCGTTCCAAACGAGTGGCTGGTTAGTCGGAATTTTCAATATTCATCTGTTGAATGGCCCGGGCGCACAGGGAATGCTTCCCAACACTGCTATCACGGTTGATGTCGAAGTCCAACCACCTTCGCAAACGACCGGGAATATGCGCATTGGAATTCTCGTTTGGAGCGCAATGAATCCATACGAACCTGTGATGGTCGAAGTGAATTCTTCTATTGTTTGGCAACGAGCAGGAGGGCTAGAAATAGACGATGATTGTGGCGATGACATCCTACCAAATGGATTCTGCAATTCCCAAATATCTGTCACCAACAATGGCAATTTTGATGATACTTTTGAGATTTTAGTCGTCACATCAGAGGAATGGTTGCGCGCAGACCTCTCGAGAAGCCAAATCAGTGTACCGATGGGCGAAACTGTCGAAGCGGCAACGCTCATGTTGAGGGTTGAAGGGATGGCCACAGCATTCAGCCACGGGGAAGCGATAATTTCTCTTCACCTGAGTGATGGACAGGAACTCGGCACTAGCAGTGTCGAATTGAGGGTCGGCCCGCTTGTACAATGGGATTTGAGCGCGGTTGAGAACAGCACAGATTCTCGCGACAATGTTTCAGTCGCCTTCACTCTTCGCAACCTCGGGAATGGTGATGATGGCTTACAGATCGGGCTCCATGTCGATATGAATGTCGAGCACGGCCTAGTTCCACCCGAAGGGGCGACACATGGTGCAACAGATGGGATTCCACGATTCTTTGAAATCGACCAAGTTCCACCGGGCGTCAATTTCACCTTCCGAGCGTGGATGCATATACCAAGGGGAATGGAAGCGAATGGGACTGTCACGATGACCGTCGAAATGCAGAGCACACTTCAGCCCAACATCATTTTCATCAACGAAACCGGAGCGGAGTTCCTTGCAGAATCCTATCGCCCCGAAAACATCCACGAAGCGACCACCTGGGAAATATTTGAGTTGCAAGTCGCAAACTTTTGGAATCAGTTCAACGGACTTTGCTTCACCATCATTGTAGCGGTTGTCGGCGGTCTGGCACTTTACAGGGCGACAGCCTATCGGATGCGCAGGGACCAGGAATGGGAAGCTAAATTGAAGGCTCAAGAGCCACCGGTAAAGGAAGAATCTGAAGAGTGGTTGGCGAAGTTTAGGCAAGGAGCGGGCGCGGTTCCAGCAGCAGTTGCAGGAGCGGTAATCGAGGCACCGAAGGTTGCTGCAAAAGTTTTCACCGACCTCTTTTCATCCAAGGCGAAAAAACGCAAGGCGGAAAGGCCGCCGCCAAACCCTGCCCTTCTCGACGCCGCGAACACCGTGCTCACCCACCACGAAAGCGACAAGGAATTGGAAAGGCTGGACGACCTCGCTACGGGAATCGGAGATTTGTCCGAAAAACACCCTGCCAATGTACTGCTCCCCGACCCAGAACCGGATATCGGGCGAACCGTTCGTAAACCAAAGCGAAAATCTCCCAAAACTTCCACCAAATCCGCCTCAAAAACGACTTCCCCAAAATCCGCCTCAAAACCGACCTCCTCACAAACAGGAGGCTCAAATGATGGTGGTTTGGATAGTGAATCTGAAACCGATGAAGATGGCCTACCCGATTTCACATCACCAAATTCGAAGGGGGCCGGTTCAAAGGATTCACAGGCCGCCACCTCAGCAGCACTCGACGAGGACGGAGAATTCGACCTCGACCTTTGAGGGCGAGTAAATGTGGTTGGCTGGAATCGATGAGGCGGGGCGAGGGCCCTGCCTTGGCCCGTTGGTCGTCGGCGTGGTGCGAATTCCGAAAGCAGATTCAAAATTGCTTGAGGATGCTGGGATTACCGATTCAAAATTGCTCAGCCCGAAACGGAGAGAGGAACTCTACGGGTGGTTGCAGGAACAGAGTGTGGCTCGCGGTTGGACGGTTTCGTCGATGTCAGCAGAGCCGGCTATGATTGACGAATGGATGGCTGCCGGATCTCTCAACGCATTGGAAGTCGACCTCTTCGCATCGTCTGCTAACCTTGCGATTTCAAAACTACAACGAGCGGAAAGTGGAACCCTCGTTCTCGATGCCTGCGATGTCAATGCGCCCCGATTTGGAGATTTGGTAGCATCCCGTTTGACGGGATGGCCGTGGCAGAATTGGCGCATCATCTCAGAGCATGGTGCCGATACGAATCACGCTGTGGTCGGGGCAGCGTCGATTGTAGCGAAGGTCGAGAGGGACCGAGCGGTAGAGGCGCTGAAAGAAGAACTCGAAATCGACATCGGCTCAGGCTATCCATCCGACCCGAAAACCCAACGCTCTCTCCCGAAACTGTTGGAGGGCCAAATGCCACATGACTGCCTCCGCTGGAAGTGGAAGACAATCAGTAATGCGTGGCTGGAATTGAAGGGTGAAGAAGTCCCCATTCGTGGTGCGAGCCAACAGGAAAGTGCACCGCCTGAACCAGGTGGTGTGGGAAGTGCGTCGCTAAAATCGGATGGCGAGGAAAGTGTGCTGCCAGAATCCGATGGCCAGAGAAGTTCGCCAACTACAGCCACCGGCCAGCGCAATCTCTCGGACTTTGACTAATAATCGCCAGTCTCGCTCCGAAGCCTCAAGAGGCTTCGACAATCGCCGATGGTTTGCATGAGCGAGTGGGAGCCGGACAACAAGGTACGCCTCCTCATTCGGAAGTACGCTCTTCAAAACGCCTTGGAGTACGATGGCGGCGGCCAAGTGAAATCTGTTCAAGGCCGAGTTCTTGGCGAAAATGCCGAACTTCGACAGTACGCTCGCCATCTTGGCCCACTCATCGGACCGATGGTTGAGGAAGCGAATGAACTCTGGAAGAGTTCGGGAGCAGATGCAATCCGAGCGCTTCTCGAAGAAGAATCGCCCGACGCTCTAGAGAAGCGAACGAAAGAGCGGCGCGAAGGGTTGCCAGAACTTCCCAACTCTGATGGTGGAGATGTCGTCCTCCGCTTCGCCCCCAACCCAAACGGCCCACTTTCACTTGGTCATAGCCGAGGGGTGATGATTAACAGCGAATATGCCGACACCCACGACGGCAAACTGATTCTCCGCTTCGACGATACTGACACCAAGAACAAGCCGCCAGACCTGCGGGCATACGATTGGATTCTCGACGAATTCCGCTGGCTCACCGGCAACGAGCCGGGAGATGTCATCTACGCTTCCGACCAGATGGAAATATACCTGCAGAAAGCCACTGAATGCATCGCAGATGGCCATCTCTATGTCTGCTCCTGCCCAGCACCCGAATTCAAGAAACTTAGGGAAACGAAGCAAGACTGCCCTTGCCGGGACCTTCCTCTGGAAGACCAAAACGAACGGTGGCAGAAGATGCTCAACCCCGAAGGTGGCTGGCATGAGGGGCATGCGGTGGTCAGAGTGAGAACTGGAATGGACCAGAAGAACCCGGCACTGCGTGACTGGCCGGCCCTGCGAATCCAGAGCGCACCCCACCCGAGAGTCGGAACAACCTACCGAGTTTGGCCGCTCCTCGACTTCCAAAGCGCGGTCGAAGACCATGAGCAGGGCGTCACCCACATCATCCGAGGAAAGGATTTGATGGACTCCACTCGAAAGCAGAAATTGCTCTACGAAAAGTTGGGTTGGGATTACCCCGAAACGCTCTACTGGGGGCGAGTCAAGGTTCACGAATTTGGTGGGTTTTCAACCTCGCAGATGTCTGCTGACATCGCTTCGGGTCAATTTGACGGATGGAATGACCCGGCGCTTCCAACGATTCAAGCGCTTCGCAGACGAGGATTTTCAACCGCTGCGCTCAACCGTTTTTGGATGGGTTTTGGCCTTACGGAAAAGGACATTCAGGTACCGATGGCGACACTGGAATCGTACAATGCGGCTGCGCTCGATAAGTCCAGCCCACGACTATCGTTCATCCAAGACCCGGTTAGACTCGCCCTCGATTGCAAAGGCCTTGACCTCCCCGACTCCGTCGAACTTCCCGTACACCCCGAGGTTCCCGAACTGGGCACCCGAAACTGGCCCTTGCCAACAGATTGCAGCCTAGAGGTTTTCATCGAGAGAGATGACTACAAGGCGGCTATCAGCGGAGATGGAACTGTCCGCCTGAAGGACTTCGCCGACCTCCACATCGACCCTCATCAGGGCGGCGAAGTGGTGCAATTGGAGAAGGCAGATGGGATTCGAATCGTACACTGGCTCGTGGCCGGGGTCGAGCGACCGGCGGTGATGTGGCGGCCGGATGAAGCGGGCGTGTGGAGCAAAGCAGATGGGTTGCTTGAGACGAGTAGCCACCCCTTGGGGCAGGTGGTTCAGTTGGAGCGAGTCGGATTTGCTCGAATTAATGGATTGCCCGCGTCGAATGACCCGTCAAGTTCAACCGAGTTGATTTGGACTCATGGCTGAGGCGAACGAATGAGGCGAGATTCCGACAGAACTCGGAATCGTGGTGGTGCTGAGCGCCAAAAGGAATCCGAATGTAATCGGATGGTCGAAGAACAGATTGTAAAGCGTGGCATCAAAAATCCCAGAGTATTAACCGCAATGCGAGAAGTACCTCGCCACCTCTTCGTGCCAGAAAATGAAGTGGAAAACGGCTACCTCGACACACCTCTACCGATTGGCGAAGGACAGACGATTAGTCAACCATTCATGGTCGCCTATATGTCAGAACTCCTAGCCGAAATGCAGGCGGGCTCCAAGATTTTGGAGGTTGGAAGTGGAAGCGGATATCAAACTGCGATTCTTGTCCACATGGGATTTGAAGTTCATTCGATCGAGAGGCTGAAGTCACTAGCGATGAGAGCGGAATTAACACTCAAACAGGTCGGCTTGAGCCCGAAACGGATGACGGTTGGCGATGGCCATCGAGGGCTGCCGAACGAAGCACCCTTCGCCGGTATCATCGTCGCCGCCTGTGCAGAGAAAACGCCTCAAACTTGGGTCGACCAACTCGATGAGGGCGGCATCCTTGTCACCCCAATGAAAAAGAGAGGGAAATCTCAGGTATTACTAGTGGCGAAAAAGGAAGGCGGCCGGCTCACGACCAAAGAAGTAGAGAGCGTGAAGTTCGTCCCACTCATCGATGACAGAACCAAATCATTTCTCAGCAAACTCCTCAGAAAGTGAAGTGCCCAACCACCTAGGAATAGGTTCTCACTTTCGCGTGTGAACTTGCCCTTAGGGTTCATTCGAGCGTGAACTACATCAATCGATTTTTCCTTGGAAAAATCTTCCTCAAGAGCGACTGGACTCATATCGATTTCAAGCAACGCGTCCGGCCGCTATGGCGGCCGGAGTTTAATCGTGCTGAGCGAGTTTCTTGATGGCGGGCTTCGCCTCGATTCTAGCCAACGCCTCTCTGTAGTCGTTGGGGGAAAAGTATCCGGAAAATTCGCCGTTCGCATCGACTGCCACTACTGCGTGTGGCTTCCTGTCGTTCATCGTCTCGATGATGTCATCGACATTGTCATCCAAGCCGACTTCCATCACATCTGCATCCATATGGTCGCCGCAAGTTTCAGCACCTGTGTCTGCGCCGGCCGCAACAGCAGCAAGAACTTGATTTGGAGTCACGATTCCCTTCACTTTGTTTTTGTCACCAACAACTACCAAAACGCCTCGCCCAAGGTCGAGTAGTTTCTCTGCGGCATCCGCAATCGACTCATCCAAACCAACCGTTTCATGCTCATCTGTCAGCACCAAATCGGAGACCAATACATCATCCATCACAATCCCTCAGCCGCAAGACTTCGGCGCTGGTTCATGAAGGTGTTGCAAACGCCGGGTCGGTTCAAATTTCCGTGACTCTCCAAAGAATACCGGGAAACCCGGACCCTCCCTCCCTCGGGCTCCCCTAATCGGGCGGGAAACCTCGCCAATCGCGCAGAGTGGCACTTCACGCAATCGATGGCCCGCTGCCTTCAAGGGTGAAGTTGAGACGCCACACGCTGGGGATGGTCGCGTGCGCACGAGAGTTTTACCTATCTTGATGCTCTTTTCGATGCTTTTAGCATTCATCCCATATTCCCCGATGGTCGGTGAAGTGTCGGCTCAGGTCACCTGTTGTGACTCCAAAGAAATTTCCTATTTCCTCATCGGCGAGGGTGACGAAAGCGACAAAGGGCAGTTGAGTCCGTTTTCGGCTGACCTCGGCAACGAGGCCGAGGCGTGGGTCACAAATTCGGTTAGCCAACTGACTGAAGTTGCTCGCTGGCGACTTCCAAGCGTGACCGTAGGTGATTATCCCGCTGAAACTTGGCAACTTTCAGTTCCATACGAAGTCAACAACGCGGGGGGCATTCAAGCGAATGCAAGCGCCGAGGTCAAGATTGGCGGCAAGAGCTGGTACGGTTCCGCGACCGTGCCACCACAGTATTTCCCCGGTGAATCGACGGTTGATATTTTGATCGAAATCGATGAAGGAACTATCCATTCAAACGGCGAACTTGTAGTCGTAGTCCTCAGCATCCAAACCATGGTCTTCGCCTCTCCGGGCGATGACGCAGGCGTTAGATTCGTATGGGGAACAGATGACTTTCCTGGCTCTCTGCGTGCCGACCTGCCACTTCTTGAGATGGATTGGCAGCCAGCTGTTGTCAATGGCCGAATGGTATCAATTCCCGTCGTCTTGAGTTCAGGATTCGGCGCTGCAATATGGGAGAAATCCGAAACCGAGTTCAAGGTGGATGGGAATGTCATCGACTCATACATCGCAACAATGCACCCGATGGGTGCCCAAGTCTACCTTCAATGGGAGGCCCCCAGTTCAGCCGAAGATGGAGTCTACCAAGTCAATCTCTCTCTGAAAACAGACCCCGACCAAGTGGGAGTCTTCAGTGGCGGATATGCCTACCCTCTCGCGTTTGGGCTGGGTGGAGGAACTGGTTTGGGAATCTTCCCGTCAGATGAGCCATTACGGAGCGGCGGGAGCGTATTAGGAGTCAATATACAGGCCGAGGTAGAGTCCGGTGACCGTCTCCGAAGGACCACACAAATGGAGTTCAGTGGGCCGATGGCAGCGTGGCTTCGTTGGGGCCTCGACAACATCGGAAACAGTTCATTAAATTCACTTTCACAGTGGCGAGCAGTCGATGGAAATTCCGCCACCGAAGGAACTCGCAACAATCACCATGTAGATGATGTAGAAATTTTGGCGCTTGAAAATCACCTTTCTGGGCGCGCCTCACAACTCAATCGATTTCTCTTCGACGGGTTGATGTTGGAGCCTGAACGGCTCCTCGGAGTTGAGCCGATTGAAGCAGCAGCAGCGCCTTCCGTCAGGATAGATTTGGGCGGTGAATTCGGATTCAGTAGCGATACTGTTACCATGACAATCGAGTCGCTTGAGAATGTCAAAATTGGTGAAAGGCGAGTCCTCTTCGACAATTTCGTAAGACCACAACCCTCAGCGACGCCAATCTGGGCAAAATTGACCATCGAAGCCCACATGACGACTTCGATGATGCTCGGAACCGCTGGAGTCGAAGGTAGCGGAGTTGATTATTCGCACAATCGGCTGGTATTCGCAGAACGAATCACAGTGCCAGAACAGACGCTTTCGACAGAAGAGGAATTGGCTGATTACAGGGTTGCATACGCCTTCGGTGATATCACAAACGCGCCACTCACAGCGCTCTTCGAATCACTAGCCATCCTCGTGCTGCTCGGATTCCTAGCCATGACCTTGACGAAAACTAAACCGAGGGCCGGGGTTTGGATGACCGGGCTTCTCCTCACCGCCGTTTGGGGTTACTCCTACTTCTTCGCCTTGCCTCTCATGTTCATGTTGGGCGCAGTGTCAGCGGTTGGACTGTTGATGGTGGCGGTAGCGATTGTGACTCCGCGGGTTTCAGAAGAAAATACCGCAGCGGACGAAGCAGCATTCATCACCATCATGCCCGCTAGAGGGCTACGCAGGGCAAAGAAAATTCCGAAGGTGAACTGCCCTGCGTGTGGCGAATGTAATCCGATTTACGGTAAACGCCGACCGGTTAAAATTCCCTGCGACGGTTGTGGTGTTCGACTCAAAGTTGGCTGAACTTCAATTGCGGCTGAATTGAAAACGGACTGTACTGTTTCGAGCGTATAATCAACGGAACTCACCAATCAAAAGTCGCTTGAAAGCAACTTCTCGATGGTCGCCGCTGCAACCGCAGGAGTCCCGTCCCATTCGCCACTCAACTTCGCAATACTCGACTGAAGGTCTGATTCCGACCCAGCGATTACAACTCGATGCCAAAGCAACTCTTCGAGCCGGGCGGTACTCGGGGAAGTCTGGAGAACTTGGGGGAGCGCGAGAGTGGATAGGGCGTCGGCCTTCTGTTCGATGTCGAGGGATTTCCAAGATTCTCGGGTGCTGGCCAACCGGTCGGCATCCAATGCAGGAAGCGCCGATAAGTTCGCAGTGTCAACTTCCGGCAGAGAAACCACCCTAATACACCCCTCCTCACGCAAGTGGTCGCGCAACCTGCTGTACACCGGGTCATACCCCTGGTCGAGCCCACCCGCACACCAATTCCCGGACAGCGCCCATGGCCTTAGACGACGGACGCGTTCACCATCGGGAGCGAGCGCTTCCCCGAGTGCTGCGGCCTGAGCAACGGGTGAAAGTGTCCCTTTGTGGGGAGCGCCGTCGTGGCCGTGTAATGCTACCACGGTCAGCGGCACCAATCTGATTTTTAGCGGCGAGTTCGTTAATGGGATTGGCTCAGCGCGGGCGTTGCCCTCGCCTATTTCGATGCAGGCGCCGGGTGCATCTCGTGGCAGAAAACGGCGCCGATATGGAAGGTCTTTGTCTAGAAAAGCCGCCTCCAATTGGGCCAGTGCGAGTGCACCCTCAAACGAGGCTGGAGCGAGTAGAGTAAGTGGACCTGAATCTATGATGGAGTTTGCAACCGTTCTCAAATTATCAGCGAGAGTGCTGAGTGGTTCAAGTTCTAGCAGCGACCGCATATCCATTTCCAAAACAAGCGTTGTACATCAGCCCACCGGACTTCCATCGTAAGTCAATTTGCAGGCAGAAATCAAACTGCAGCGAACAGATTCTGTCACTTGCGCCTGCGGCGCAAGCGGTTCATTCGACCATGAGTCGAAGTTGGTCACGCTTGTAACTCCAGTCGGATGGCAAATTGCCTTCTCCGGTGTGGTAGCGTGCGATTCGGCGTATCTTGGACTCGACGAGTTCGAGTTGACGACGATTGTGCAAGTCCTTGCGATTGTTGTCGAGGTGGTCGACGAGGCTGACTGCCCTGCGAAGGAGATTCATTATTTCCTCGGGTACATCTGGTGCCTTGTCGTTATCACGAAGAACTTCCATGACCTTCTTGCCAAGGAGCAACTGAACATTTGGGACCGCATATTGGTCTCGGAGGATTGTGCCGATTACTGCCGACGATTTTCCCTCTTCGTGGAGTTTGAGAATTCGTGCTACGACTTCCTCTTTGTCTTGCTCAGACCATTCAGGAACCTCGCTGATATTAGGACGGCGGGAACCCGATTTGCCCTTGCCGCCACTGTGCATTCGTCCCATGTCAACGCCTCAAGCGGCCCGCCGACCTACTGCCCATTGATAACCACTCCGCCCTAACTACGGGGGGATTCAAAGCCGCTGTTGTGCCTTCGCCACCCTACCGGGACTGCCGCGATACTCCCATCCGGGAGCAACACTTCTTGCTGAGCCGAGCAGCTTGCCATCACGGTAGACGAGGAGTTCGTCGCCAGCCCGAATTTGGCCTTCGATGCGCTCTACCATGGGTGAAAAAATGTCGCCCTTCCACTCGGGGCCTTCAGTTAGGTGAACTTTCGAAAGAGTGTCACATTTCGCTAAATGGGGGATTGACGCTTTGGCAAACGAAAATCGACCAAGTGGTGGGTTCCAAATGGCGTACTGCTGCCCTTTCACTTCCAACTTCCACCGAGGAGGCCTTCCCACAACGCGGGTGCCTTCGAGCCAAGAATCGCTGCCATGAAGCCAGCGTGAAATCGACTTGAATCGGTAGTGAAGATGCTGTTTTTCACCGATGTGTACCCCCTCCAAATGGGTAGCCGCTGCCTCCTTGGTGGCGGCCTCCAATCGGTTGAGAGAATCGAATGAACCGGCCCCTTCTCCCTGCCTAGTATCGACTACCTCCACACCCAATTCGTCCTCGGTAAAACCGAGGCCGGAGTGGTCGATTACGACTTTGAATCCGGTGCGGGCGACGACCGACTTTACGAGGCGGCGTATCGTCGCCATCTCCGCCGAATCCCAATCCCCAGTCACCGGAATATCGTAGTGGGCGGCGGGCCACAACTCTTCGAGTTCGCGAGGAACCAGTCCGAGCGGAGCGGTCACCATCATTTCGTGGATGCCACGGTGGCGGATTTTCCGGCGGAAGCGTCGGTGTGACTGCGAAAAGGAGTAGGGTTTGCGGGCGCTACAAGGCAGGAGAACGAGCACCTTCGACTGTTCCTCCGGCGGTAGATATTCTGAATCTATTCGGTTGACCCAATCTGCGATCAGCGGGTCATGACCACTGACATTACTGTGGCAACGCCACTTTCTGAACCGGCTGGTATGGCGGGTCAGCGGAGAGCCGCCCAACACTTTTGAGACTGCAATCGCATCGTCGTCGAGCCCCTCTTGTTCGGCTACTTCTGGTGAGAGTGTGGCTCGCATCAATTTGTCGTGATTTCGAAGATGCTCGACGAGGCGAGGAGCATTGAGTGCTCGCTTTTCGACGAGTTCCCGCAGCGAGCCGTTGGCGATTGCCACTTTCACAGCCGCAATTTCGCTCGCCCATTCGACCAATTGGTTGGCCATCTCTGCGCTTTCGCCGACCTCTTCCAGCGGCGAGCGGGGCCCCTCCGAAGTGAGGAATATACCGCGTACGGAAGCCTGTTGAGCGCGTGATAAATCGTGTAAATCGACACCGAACCAAGTCAACAACGCCAAATTGTCGGGACCCGATATCCCTGGGCACCAAATCAGCGATTGCGGGAATCGGGTCCTCAACAGCGCCAAAGCACGCCCGAGCCGACCGGCGTGACCTGCAATCTGCAACGCATCGACCAACACGATAAACTCCGGATGAAATCCCTCTTCCATCAGCGTCTCATCATGCCGCAACGACTGCCAAGTTACCGGCATGAGGCTGCTCTTTTGACTTCCCCGAATCCCGGTGTCAGCCTCTTCAAGCGAAGGGGGCAATACATGCTGCATCTGCGCCTCCCAACGAGGCGCAGGCTCATCGAATGGAACTGCAATGTTAGCACGGCCTGTGAGGGCCATTTTGGCAGGAAGTGTGGAACTATCGTGTTCGACGATGAAGGGGGCGAGCGCAACATCAGGAGAGAGGGTTTCCAACTCTCCGGGAGTAACGAGGAGGGCGGGCGTTTTCGCCTTCGGGGAAGCGCGGTCGCCAAGCGCAATTGAGCGGGCGTATCGCATTCTCGCCGCGACCGTTCGGCCAAGTGTCGTGTCCGTCACGAATCGGGCCACCTCTACACCGTAATTGAATGATTCTAAATGCGGCGGGCGTGGAGAGTCGCCTCATGCAGCGGAAAATCATCCCCCTGCTGCTAGCATCTATGATGCTATTATCGATGCTAATTTCAGTTTCTGCGAGCCAAAATAATGACTACCCCTCTCAATCGAATGTCCACTTCGACGACGATGTTGCCAACTGGTCAAAGACAATCTCAGCGAGGGCAGGCCCGTTTTTCGTTTCGGTCGATTGTACCTCCGGGCCGGACTGCAAGGAACTGAACTTGACTGTCACCGATTCAAGCGGCACCGAATTCTTGGCTTCTGGCCGATTTCATTTTGTTCTTGAAGGCAATGTCTCGTATGGAAATGTCACAATTTTAGTAGAAAGAGAAGCGGGAACCAGCCAACATATCGAAGTCCGTTCAATCTTCCTCGACCCACTGTATGGAGAGTTCGGAGATGCACCACCGAGCCCACCACTACCCGGTGAGAGTGCGGATGGACACCCTTTCCTTGAAGGGGGAACTTGTGGGAACCTAACCACTTGTGCTGGTGCAATTAGTTGGGGAGCCGACAGTTACTGGAACGGTTCGATTGACAACGCCGATGATTCAGATGCCATTCGATTAGTTGCAGATGAAGGTGATGTCTTCGCCATACGAATGGTTGGCGTCACCGGTGAGATAGTGGTCGAAGCGTGGGAGCGCACCGATACAGAACTAAACATGATCAAGTCGGAAACTCACAACTCGCCATCAAATATCACCCACCCGGAATGGATGATTTTGGAACAAAAACCCGGTTCCGACCTATGGTTGGTGGTAAGTTCAATGGATGGTGAAACCGGCCTCTACTCGTTAATCGCACTCCTCGGTGATGCCAGTGCCGAAACAGATTATGGCGAGACCCCTGCCAACCCTTGGTCAGGACCAGAATTCCCGGGACCATCGCAGCAGTTGACCGGATATCTGACAACATTTGACAACGGTGACTCGATTCGCCTTGAAGTCGGCTCCCGTTCAATTCTCGGTTTTGCTTACAGTGCGAATGCCCCTTTCCAAGTGCAACTGCATATCCGTGCGGGAACATGGAATCTACTTGATTCATGGAACAGTAGCGAATTTGGAGGAACTCACTTTGTCAACGCTCCAGGGGAAATCACTCTTCCAGAGGGAACTGACGCTGCAGCACTCACGATTCTCAACGCCTCAGATACAACTTTTTGGCATCTGATAGTACACCGAAGCGGCCCAGAAGACGGCAACCTGCTAGGCGACTCCCACGACAACTACGCAACAGACCAAGGCTCAGCAGTCGGCTATTCCGAGCACATCGGAGAGTCTGGCAGCATCAGCGGTACAATCGGTGGAGAGGACAACAGGGATGTCTACCTCATCGCACGCGAGGAAGGGTTTCCGGACCGGAGTTGGTTGGGTGCGACCTTGGCGGGTGAAATGGGCTGTTGCTCTGTCCGGGTTGTCCAACTGAACACATCTCTCTACTCACCCTGGCCGGTGGTGGCGCAAAACGAAACTCTGCTCTCGGGTCAACAAGCGAGCGTCGGCATGGATTTACCTCACGGATACCACTTGCTGGTCGTTGAATCCGACGGAAATGAGACGGTCGAATACACTCTGAACTGGGGTTGGGCTTCCTTGGGTGGGGCTGAAGTGGATGACCATGAAGATGGCACAGGAAACTGGATAGATTACCGCGACCGAGCGAAATCGTTCTACATCTTCATCGGATTTGTAATGCTTTCACCTACAATTTTGATTGCCTACTGGCGCTGGCGCGATGGCGGCGAATTGAAACTTGAGAAGCATGAACAGCGTCGGTTGCGGCGGCTGAAAGAGCGATTGGTAGCGGCTGACCCGACTGATGCGGATGACCCGAATGCTCTGTTACACGCGCTTGATTCGCTTGCTGATACCGATTGGCGAGCACTGATTTTGGAGTGGGGCGAGCCTATGGTAAGGCATACGACTGATTCTCTCGACCTCGCAGTCTGGGACCTCGCTCCAAATGCGGGGGGACGGACTGTGACCGTTGGATTGAGGCTCGGCAAAGAGAAGTGGACTCTTGCAGCAGTTCGCTTCCAAGCGATTGAGGGGGCTGAGTGGAAGGTCGCTGGCGTGACGCCTGAATCGCTGTTTGAAGCGGATGAAGTCTTCCTCGGTGACTTGAAGGCGAACACCAACCGATTCTTGCGAGTTGACATTGAAGGCGAAGCGCAGGGCTTCGACATCCTCCTGTCGGGACTGGTCGGTGGAACTCCGGTGGCGGCGGTGCCGGCCAAAGCGGTTCTGTTATCCGAAGAAGAGTGAACACCAGCCGCCAAAGCGGTCGGTTGATTTCCTCCGTCAAGTGTCCCAAACATTCAGCGTGAGTGTCGACGGTCTTTTGCCTCTGCACGAACGAACTCTTCGTAGTCTTCACTAGAAATACTGATTTCATCTTGGAGGTCAGCGATTTGCTTCTTCAGCCCCTTACTGATTTTCTTCGGCACATGTAGTTTCAGAAGCACGGTGATGTCCCCTCTTCCTCTCCCCCGCGGGCGTGGGAAGCCGCGGCGGTGAACGATAATTGTCTCGCCGGGTCGAGAACCTGCTGGCACCTTGATTTCTAACGAGGTTCCATCAAGATGTGGTAGCGTAACCGTTGTACCAAGAAGAAGTTCGGGATATCCAAGAGGTAGTGCCATCAGCAAATCTGAACCATCCCGCTCAAACCATCCGTGGTCTTGGATGTCAATTTGGATATACAAATCTCCTCGCCTACCACCGCCCCCACGTGCCGGCTCACCCCGCTCACTGAGTCGGAGGCGAGTACCAGCTGATACCCCCGCTGGTACGGCAAATCTAATCTTGCTGACTTTTCGCTCGGAAGCTCTTCCTTTGCACGACTTGCATGGGTCTGTGATAGTCCTGCCTTCACCGCCGCAATCTGGGCAATCGCCGACAACTTGTTGCACAAACGGGCCGATCTTACGATGCTGGGTTACCCTTCCTGCACCCCTACATCCGTTGCAGGTCTGCACGCCATCCGGTGTTGCTGAACCGCGGCCATCGCAAGTTCCGCATGGGATTTTCAATTCTGCTTCGAGTTCTTGGTCGCCGCCGTCGTGTACCATCTCGAACGGGATTGTATGTCGAATCAGCACATCATTTCCACGGTTAGTGCGGCGACCGCCTTGGGCGCCGAACATAGAGGAGAAAATCGACTCAAATCCACCACTGAACAGATCGTCAACAGAGATGTTCACGCCGTCGAACCCGCCCGGTCCGAATGGACTGCCACCGGGCTGCTCGTGGCCGAAGGTGTCGTAGCGTTGCCTCTGGTCCGGGTTGGAAAGAACGGCATACGCCTCTTGAATTTCTTTGAATCTGTTCTCCGCGTCCGGGTCATCTGGATTCTTGTCGGGATGATTTCTGCGGGCCAAAGTCCGGAACGATTTCTTGACTTCATCAGCAGTCGCATCGCGGCCGATTTCAAGCACTTTGTAGTAGTCTCGCTTGGCCACTTGAACCACTTCCAATGCGTCGCTGACAGCCCGACCGTTTTCAATACAGCGATGACCCATTCATTGAGTGAACGGAATGGCCGAGTGAGTGGCCACTGTTTGGGAAGCCGGAGCACTTTGGGAATTGAAATGTCTAGGGGTTAGGTTAGGAAGCCCGAGCACTTGTAGCAGTAAGTCGATTTGAGCGCATTTCGAGACCCACAATCGAGGCAAATTTTCGCCCCTTTTCCGGTGAACTCCCCGCCACCTGATGAATCCGCCAACTCCGTAACACCCGGGGTAGCCTCCGAGGCGCCTGCCGCCGCCCTTTCGCCGCCGTAGATTTTGTCGTAATCGGTCTTGACTTCGGCCGTCACTGTTGGAGTGGGTTTTGGCTCTGTTTTCTTGACAGCAACTGTCTCCTTGATTTTCTTCGCCCGCTTCTCGACATCTGCCTGCCGCAAATCCTCCAATTTGTCTGACACCTGGGCTAGGAAGTTCGACTTATCCTCCTCCATCCGTTCCATGGTCTCCCCGGTCAGTGCTGCCTCCGGGTCGAAATCGGGAGCGCCCGACATCCGACTGGTTGAGCGTTTTACATGGTCTTCTTCAACGAAGAGATGGACTTCGGGCTCTGCGTCGGATTTTTCGCCTCGCAGACTCTTCTTTTCGATTTCGTCGGTCTCTCTGGAACGGAGTAGTTCTCTATCTCGCGCGGTGTATCCTTCTGCATCTCTCTCAAGGCCGGCCATCGCTGAATCCGCCTTTGACCAGAGGCCGCGGTCTTCTGCTTGGTACGCTTTCTTCAGCCCCTTGATGCTCTTGGTGCGGTGGAATTCGTGGTCGCGCACCGAGCGGGCGCGGCGGAACAAGATGAAGCCAATGAGGAGTGCAACTCCGTAGTATGCGGCAGTCTTCCATGAGGCATCGATGAATTCGGAGTAGGCTGGGACTAGACTGCTGATAACTGCCGCAATTACGATGGGCGCGATGAGGAGAGCCCATGCGTTCATCTCGTTCTTATCTGCCACAAATTATCCCTCCTATCAGACGATGATTGCTCTGTGATTCAATGACAAAGGCCTCGCCGATGGCCTTTGGAGCCAACGATTAGGATTGAATGTTGCGACCCGTTGAACTACTCAAAGAGTAGTCACTTCTCCAGCCCTTTAACCTATGAAATTAGGACAATAATCGATAAAACATATCGTAGAAGTTTTATTTAGGTAATGGATAAGGCTCAGTTCGTGTCAAAAAGACTACCTCTTTTCATCTCATTTTTATTGCTAAGTCAAGTTTTATTCTTCACTTCACTCGATGCTGTCGCTGATGATACAAGTTCAAACGCAACAGAAATATTTGAAGATACTGTTCAAACTAACTGGATATGTTCCCCCGATTGTGGTTCTGAACCGATCGATAGTATTGATTGGTACAAGACCACTCTTCAAGCAAACCAACAAATTCAATTTTTCATCAACAACAACAATGACTTTTCTCTAGTCACCTTGGAGGCCTCATTATTCACTGGTAACGATTCTAATATTCAAGAAACAATCGAAATTGATGCGGATGAAAATAATTCCTTGACAATATTTGTCGAAGAAATTACTCAATTATTTGTCTCAGTAGAAGCAATTGATGGTTGGGGCGACGATGGCACCAATTATACGATTTCAATGCTAATCGAATCTGACAATCACGCCGATGATGCGACTCGAATAGAAGTAGGAGAATTCCTAGAAGTTGGATATGTTTGTATCGCAGATTGTCCAGGTGGAGTTTTGGATTCGGAAGACTGGTTTGTCTTTTCTGTTAACGCCGGTGATCAAATCGGAGTTGTCGCAGAAGAGTTGACTTGGTTCAGTTACCTAGACTTTGAAATCTACATAATGGATGAGGAAAACAACCCGGAGCTACACACCTACGAATACCATGGAGGTAGTTCAGGTGGACCTCAGGAATACAGTGTTAGAGCTTGGATCAATGCAACGGAAACTCAGGAAATTTATGTTCGAGTGTTCACAAATCAATCAGATGATGTGCTCTACAATCTTTCCGTCAGTAGTGGCCAATGGGTCGATGTCGTTGAAGATGATTTTTACTGGTTATCATTTCCGGATTTGCAATTCGGAGACACACTCCGAGTCCAAGCGATTAGAACTGATTCTCCGAATGATTTGGACATCTTACTATTCAACTCATCCGAATTTCAATCCTATCGAAATGAGGTTGTGAATAATGAATCTTCATCGCCTGATGAATTAATGGCTGTACAGGATTGTTTGGTCTGTTCGTTTAGTTTTACATTAACAAACGAAGTTTCGGGGTTGACCAGTGCAAAACCGTCAAAATTTCACAACACCGATCAAAAGATTTCGTGGGCTCCCTCGCTTTACTTCGTAGCTGATTACACCGATTACAGAAGTAATCCCCCTGCGAATTCAGAAATTGATGTTGCAAGTGTTTTTCTTTCGGTGAGCCTTCTTGAGTCTGCTACAGTCGTGGAAAATTATGACATATTTGTCACCAACGAATTGGGTAATTTGACATCATTTGCTTCAGGAGTAGTATCGGATGGAGAAATTTCGCCACCAGATGGATCTTGGCCAATTGGCCTTACATCGATTACTGAAGAAAAATCGACATCAACATTTTTGCTAAGAGTCACAGATGCATTAACTGGCGCGGTGCACTCAATTTCTCAATTTGAAATCTACAATTACAGACCTGAGGTTTGTTTGACTGTCACCGGGGATTTGAACGGAGCATATGTAGAAGGCTTGCCAATCTACTTCAATTCTGCTTGTTCATTCGACTTAGATAACGATCTATTAACCCACTCATGGAAGATAAACGGAGTCGTAGTAGATACGAGCGAACAAATTAGCGTTATTCCAATTTCAGGACAACTTGATGTGGAATTGGTATTAAGTGACATCTACGGATTGAATGATTCTTTCCAAACCACAATTGATGTCGTGCCATTCCCCAAGTCTCACTACTCGGCGTCTGATGAAGTCGAATATGTCGTCAATTCAGATTACACAATCACATCAAGAAATGTAATCTATGATAATACCACCATTTCACCAGAATGGACAAATTGGGAAATTATTGGAAGTCAGATAGGCATCGGATTATCAATTGAATCAAGAGTCGTTCAATCTTCAGAAACATCACTCTCTTTTAGCCACGATGAGACAAGTGAACAAACTCAGATTACTCTATTAGAATCTCGCTCAATTACTGAAACTGCTCTCAAAGTAAATCTCATTTTAATTATTCGAAATGTGGAAAATGGAACTGAAACCGTTTACGATATGCCTATGCCTACGGCTGACAGGATGTATGACGGCCAATCTTGGATTGTAATCCCTTCATTAACTGGCTTCCTCACTACTGTTTATTTCTGGGATAGATTAGCAGTTGTGGATTCAGGAGTCTGGGTTGATGGCATGTCCGATTACAGTGAATTAGATTTAGAAATGCCAACTCTTGACTTGATTCAATATATCGAATTACTTATTCAAACGATTCCAGGTTCTCAATTACCCCTCCTGTTCCTCGGTTTGGCTGTAGATTACAATCTATTCATCGATATAGATTTGAAATTGGAAATTCAAAATGATGGTGGAATTCAGGTATATCACGAACCTAATGGTCAAAGGCCGGGACAATACTTTTTTCCAACCGCAACAATTTCCCAACAAACTAACCAATCCTATACTCTGTAACCATTCACTTCTCTTGACTCAACAATCGACATCTTTGGGTCGATTGGGCTTAGATTGCGTATTGCCCAGCCAGGATGGCTGACTTTTGGGTTAGGTTATCTCGTAGATGATCCAATGTTTTTAGAGGGGAACTGGGAGACTGAACTAACCAACTCAGATGATGCTCTAGCGACATCACACTCACTTGGTTTTATGTTGAGTGACGCATCAATTGAAGGTATGAAAATTTTCGTACCACCAGTTCAGGAAGAACCTATTGATGACCAAAATTCTGGCTCGGATGATGATCTGATTACAAACGGTAACGATAATACAAATGATGGAGACAATTTAGGAATTAGTGACAGCCCCAGTATCGAAGACCTAAATTCAGAGTTGTTGAATAGTAAGACACTAATTTTTATTGGAATTAGTTCACTAACTATTTTGCTTGTTGCGATCCGATTGGTAATGAAACTAAAAAAGAAAAAACCTGCGGACAAGTTCAAGTGAATTTGGCTCCCGATTATCGTTCTGTGGAATGATTTCTCACAATCAGTTGACACGGTCTTTCGGCGCCTTGCCTTTTCTCAATAGTCCGTCCAACAGCCCCACGCTGAAAGTGATGTGAAGCAAGACAAGCATCAACGGCATCCCGAAAATCAGCGAAATTTGCTTCCGT
>Ga0115002_10001811_pt1 | contig 28788 bp, 25 predicted proteins | sample ArcticOcean_MG_C_8_FD_89576 | JGI IMG/M metagenome (GOLD analysis project Ga0115002, IMG submission 89576) | Marine microbial communities from western Arctic Ocean - ArcticOcean_MG_CB11_86 | ecosystem: Environmental > Aquatic > Marine > Oceanic | place: Arctic Ocean: Canada Basin | collected... | reverse complement strand
CTCGACGTTATCACCACCGTCCGCATCGAGTCGGTCGCTCGAGGCGAAGACATCGCCGAGCGCATCGCGCGGATCGCCTCTGAGGACCGCACGCCAACCTGATGGGGAGCGTGGCGCAGGAAATGCTCGCCCTCAGCCCGAGTCCGGTAATGGAAGTTCGCCCGGCCGATTCGGTCAAAGAGGAATAGAGCCTGTCCCTGGTCAGGGAAACGCGCCGTCATTTCCCGCCACTCCGCACACGTGCTGCCGAACAAGTCCCGCACTTCGCGCTGTCCGCGACCACGCCGATGTGAATACCACCGAGGCACAGCAGCATCACGGGGAGTTCGAGCACGCCCATTCGGAGGGTGAGCGGAGTCGCCCCGACGCCGAGGCGGGAGCTCCGAAGTGCATCGGCGTGGCGTTTACCCACCCATGATCCGTCGCGTCAGGGGCGGGAGTGCCATGATGCGATCATGACCAGCGACAGCAGAAGCACCCCGTACCCCGGTCGAGGACACGCAGTCCCTCGACCGGGGTACGGACGCGGAGATCTACGAGTGGGGCGCGGACCACGTGCTGCGCCTGCTCAATCAAGGCGCCCGAACAAGCCTTGATGACCTCGGACCGGAGGTCGCGGCAATGCGCGCCGCCGGAGCGGCCGGGGTACCGGTGCCGGCCGTCTACGACCTCGTGAAGCTGAACGGGCGCGTCGGGTACGTGATGGACCGCATCCACGGCGGGCCGATACTCGGCGCGCTGCTGCGGGAGCCGTGGAAGGTGCTCGGCCTCGTGCGGCAATTCGGGGCGATCCACGAAGACGTCCATGCCGTGCGAGCGCCCGAGGGCATGACCAGTTCGCACGAACGGATCGCGGAGCGCCTTGAACAGACAAGGCCGACGCGGCTCTGAGCCGGCGCGCCGCCGCGTTGCTGGGCGAGCTCCCGCGCGGTGAGTCGCTGCTGCACGGCGACTATCACCCCCTGAACCTGCTAATGGACGAGACCGGTCTAGTGCTAATCGACTGGCCCGGAGCAACCTTGGGTCCGCCGGAGACTAACGTTGCGCGAACCTCGGTGCTGATGGCGGCGTGTACTCCGCCGAACGCGATGCGGCTGATGTTGTGGCTGATGGGTGCGCTGCGACGTCCGCTGTTCATCCCGCGCTACCTGGCGGCGTACCGGAAGGTGCGGCCGCTCGATCTGGACCAACTCCGCCAGTGGCAGGTCGTACACGCGATCGCACGCCTCGTCGAAGGTCCACTAGAGGAAGCAAGCACTCTCCCAGACCTGATCGACGGGGACCAGTAGCAGCGACCCCGCGGTGAGCAGGTGCACCGGTCACTCCGAAGCGGCGTCTGCCCGCGATACCATTCGCACGTGAGCGACTCCCTGGTCACGATCGAGGGCATCGAAGCGGCGCGCCTGCGTATCGCTGAGTTCGTGCGTCTGACTCTGCTGGTCCCGAGCCAAACGCTGACCGATCTCTTCGACGTTCCCGTGAAGCTCAAGCTTGAAAACCTGCAGCGCACTGGCTCCTTCAAGGTGCGCGGTGCGAACAACGTGCTCGCGGCGTTGGGCGAGCCGCCAGCCGGGGTGATCGCAGCGAGCGCCGGGAACCACGCACAAGCTGTGGCACTTGCTGCCGCTCAGCGAAACATCCCGGCGACAGTGGTGATGCCGCAAACGGCGCCCGCTGCCAAGCAGCAGGCCTGCCGAAACTATGGCGCTGAGATCGAACTCGTCGATGGGTCTCTGGCATCCGCCCAGACCAAGGCTCGCGAGCTCGACGAGGAACGCGCGCTGTTCTACATCCCGCCGTACGACGCCCCTGAGATCGTCGCGGGACAGCGGACGCTCGGCCTCGAACTAGTGGAGCAGGCACCCGATCTAGAGACGGTGCTCGTGCCTGCCGGTGGCGGTGGCGGTGGCTTACTTGCGGGCGTCGCCGTGGCGGTGAAGGCACACCGCCCGAACGCGCGGGTGATCGGGGTCCAGACGAGCGCGATGAGCGGGATCGTCCAGTCGCTCCAGGCGTCGGCGCCGATCGCGGCGCTGCCGCGTCACACGATCGCGGACGGCCCGGCCACCACCACGCCCTCGAAGCTGACGCTGTCGCTGCTCCGCGAGTACGTCGACGACGTCATCGACGTACTCGCGGAGGCAATCGCGCGGGCGATCGTCTTCCTCCTCGAACGAGCGCGCGTCGTAGCCGAGGATGCCGGTGCTCTCGGGGTTGCAGCGCTGCTGGCCGGAGCGGGCGGGCGGTGCCAGCGAATCACCGTTGCCACGGCGAACGTGCCGGGCGAGCTGGAGCGGATCAGCGGCGCGATCGGCCGTGCCTGCGCGAACATCGTCGACATCGAGCACGACCTCTCAGCGCCAGACCTGCCGGTCGAGGTGGCGCGACTGACTGTGATTCTCGAACTTCCCGAGACCTCCGCGATCGAAGTCGTACGGGAGGACTTTCAGGACGACGGCTTCATCGAAGGCGAGCTGACCGACTTCGAAACGCCTGCTGCAGCAAACTGGCCGAGCTAACAACCAACCCCGAGACCACGAGTGGAGCGATCGATGCACGAGGAACTGCGCGCTCGAATCGACGCTGTGTTTCCCGGCGTGCGAGCTGACCTCGATCGCCTGATCCGAGTGCCATCGGTCAGCCTCGATGGTCCCGACACCTCCGCGCTACGGGAGGCGGCCGACCTCGTGGCGTCGCTACTGACCGAGGCAGGCGCTCCGGCACGGAAGCTCGAGCTGCCGAATGCGCCGGCCGCCGTGTATGCCGAGGTCGCCGGTCCCGAAGGCGCGCCGACAGTGCTGCTCTACTCGCACTACGACGTGCAGCCTCCCGGGGACCTCGATGACTGGAACGGCGATCCCTTCGCGCCCGTCGAACGGAGTGGGCGGCTGCACGGCCGAGGAGCGTCCGACGATAAGTCGGGCATCGCGACCCACCTCGCGGCGTTGCGCGCCTTCGAGGGTGTGCCGCCCGTCTCGCTGAAACTGTTCATCGAGGGCGAAGAGGAGATCGGGTCGCCGAACTTCGCGCGCTTCCTCAAAGCGTTTCCCGAGAAGTTGTACGCTGACGTGGTCGTCATCGCTGACTCTGAGCACTGGCGGCTTGGGCAGCCGGCGCTCACCACCTCGCTCCGTGGGGTGGTCGACTGCGTCGTCGAAGTACGAACGCTCGAGGCGGCGGTGCACAGCGGGCAGTTCGGCGGGGTGGTGCCGGACGCGCTGATCTCGATGTCACGCCTACTCGCGACGCTGCATGACAACAACGGACGTGCGGCGGTCGACGGGCTCGTCAGCGAAGATTCCGAGCCGTTCGACCTGACCGAGGAAGAGCTCCGCTCGCACGCGGGCGTCGTCGACGGCGGCGAGCTGGTCGGCGACGGGTCGCTGACCGCTCGGATGTGGCGACGGCCGGCGATCTCCGTGCTGGCGATCGATGCGCCTCGGATCTCCGAAGCGATCAACCAGATCGTGCCGGTCGCGCGCGCGAAGGTCAGCGTAAGGATCGCGCCCGGCGATGACGGACCACGCGCCCTCGTAGCGCTGACGGAGCACCTCGAGAGTCACGCGCCGTGGGGTGCGCGGGTCACGGTGACGCCAGGCCGCGGCATCGCGCAGCCCTTCGAGCTCGACACCAGCGGCGCAGCCTACGATGCGTGGCGCGCGGGCTACCTCGAAGCGTGGGGACGGGAGTCGGTCGAGATCGGGATCGGCGGGTCGATTCCACTCGTACCCGATCTGCAGGAGCGCTATCCTGATGTCACGATCCTGCTCACCGGTGTTGGTGAGCCAACGAGTCGCATCCACGGACCCGATGAGAGTCAGGACCTCGAAGAGTTGAGACGCGGCTGCCTCGCTGAGGTGATCGCGCTGACGCTCATCGGTCAGGGCTAACGCCCGCCTGACCTTCTGATGTGCACCTCGATTCCGGGCCCCGACGGCGGGCCAATCCACCTCAAGTGGCACAGTATTCGCCGCCTCGCGCGCGTGGCGGCGACGATCCACGAAAACCTCGTCACAGGCCTCGAAGCTGGCGCGGTGATGGAGGTCGATATCCGGCTGACCGCGGATGGTCGGTGGGTCTGCCTCCACGACCGCTCGATCCGAGACGAGACCTCGGGAACCGGTTCGCTCGACGAACGGACCGCGGATCAGCTCACCCTCCTGCGGCTACGCACACCGTCGGATCGGGTGACCGATCACCCGGTGCTATTCCTCGATGATGTGCTCGCCGAGCTCCGACGCCATGCCGCGAACGAGGCCGAGGTGCAGTTCGACCTCAAAGAACCCGCCGACCGGATTAGCGACAACGTCCTCGAGCGGTTCGCCGACGACATCAGCCCGCTCGCCGAGCACTTCGCGCTCTCGAGGTCGGAGCTCGCGGGCCTCGAACGGCTGCGGTCCGCAGTGTCTGAGTTGCCCGTGACCTCCTCCTCCTCGGCGCAGCTCCGTGGCGCGAGCACCGCCGAGGAGTTCGCCCCACGGTTCGACACGGCGCTCGATGCACTCGATGGCCTCGCGATGGTCTGAGTGCAACACCGGGTGCTCGGGGCCGCGCACGATGCTGGATTCGACCTCGTGGACCACGCACACCGTCCCGGTGTTGACGTCGACACCGGGACGATCGACCTCGGATTTCCGGGCGGACGTCAGGCGATTGGGCTGGAGCGACGGCTCGGCGTAGATCGCGTGACGACCAACGGGCCGTGCCACATGGCCGACTACGTGACACACCACGCGGACGACGGCGACTGACCTGGGACGGTTGCTCGCAGCGACCGGTTCCCTAGTCGACCGAGGCTCGACGCAGCCGGAGCGAGTTCGTCATCACGGAGACGGACGAGAAGGCCATCGCGGCGGCCGCGACGATTGGGTTGAGGAACCCGCGCTCGCCGAAGATCGGCTTGAGCGCGCCCGGAACCGCGGCACCGTCGAGCACCTGGTCGAAGACGACGAATCCGATGCCAGCGGCGAGCGGAATCAGCGCGAGGTTGTAGGCGAACGCCCAGCCGAGGTTCTGCCACATCGTGCGCATGGTGAATCTGCTGAGCGAGATCGTGGTCGCGATGCGACCGATATCGGGACGCACGAGCGTGACGGGTGCGGCCTCGAGCGCCATGTCCGTGCCGGTACCTACGGCGATGCCGACGTCGGCCGCCGCGAGTGCCGGAGCGTCGTTGATGCCATCGCCGACCATAGCGACGGTGTGACCCTCGGCCTGAAAGCCTGCCACGATCGCGGCCTTGTCTTCCGGACGCACTTCGGCCACGAGCTCGGTAATGCCCACGCTGTGGGCAACGGCCTGCGCCGTGGCCTGCTGGTCGCCGGTCAGCATGACGACGCGCACACCGAGTGAGCGCAGGCGTTCGATGCCCTCGACCGCACCGTCGCGCACCTGGTCAGCGACTGCGATCACCGCCGCGGCCGCGCCGTCGATCGCGACACGGATCGGCGTCTCGCCGCGCTGCCCCGCGGCCTCCGCAAGGCCGTTCAGCACGTCGCGCCCCTCGGAGGCGACACCGCGCGCCTCCAGTAGCTCGTCGTTCCCGACGAGCAGCTCGTGCGCATCGAGCCGGACGATCACGCCGCCGCCCGCGACCGCCTCGAAGGTAAGCGGCCAGTCGAGGTTGACCTCGCGCAGCTCGGCTTCGCGGACGATCGCCGACGCGTAGGGGTGCTCGGAGCCACGCTCGGCGGACGCGACCAGGCGGATCAGTCCGTCAGGCGTGACCGGTGCACCATCGAGCAGCCAGACACTCACCACGTCGGGACGACCTTCGGTGATGGTGCCGGTCTTGTCGAGAACGACGGTGTCGATGTTACGCGCGAGTTGGAGCGCCTCGGCGTCCCGAATCAGAATGCCGTGCTGCGCAGCCCGGCCTGTGCCAACCATGATTGCGGTCGGTGTCGCAAGACCGAGCGCACACGGGCAAGCAACGATCAACACCGCCACCGCATTGAGGATGCCGAACGTCAGCGCCGGTTCTGGGCCGAACACCACCCACGCCAACAGCGTGACGATCGAGATGCCGAAGACCACCGGGACGAAAACTGCCGCAATGCGATCGGCCAATCCCTGAATCGGCGCCTTCGAGCCCTGGGCCTCCTCGACAAGCTGGATGATGCGCGCGAGCGTCGAATCGGCACCCACCGCCGTCGCGCGGACACGGAGCATACCGGTGGTGTTCATCGTGGCGCCGAAGACATCGTCGCCGGGCTGCTTCGTGACCGGGACGGACTCGCCGGTCAGCATCGACTCGTCAACGGCGGACGCGCCTTCGGCGACTTCGCCGTCGACGGGAATTTGCTCACCCGGGCGTACGAGAACGATGTCACCCGACTGGACGGCGCGGGCTGGGATGTCGAACTCCTCGCCGTCCTCGATCACCCGGGCGGTCTGTGGACGGACCGCGATCAGCGCTCGTACGGCGTCCGACGTTTGGCCCTTGGCGCGCGCCTCGAGCAGCCGTCCGAGGAGGACGAAGAAGATGATGGCGCTGGAAGTGTCGAAGAAGACGGCAGCATCGAGGCCATCGACGGACTCGAATACTTGCGGGGCGAACGTCGCGACGATCGAGTAAGCGAAGGCGGCGGAGGTGCCGACGGCGATGAGGGTGTTCATATCAGTCGAGCCGTGGCGACCGATGCGCCAGGCGCCCTGATAGAACTGGCGACCGGCCCAGAGCTGGACGGGCAAGGCGAGGACGAAGAAGAGCAGATTGCGGACGTTGCGCGGCACGTCGTCGAGCGCGCCGATCACGTGGCTGAGGGCCATGAACCCCACGAGAAATCCAGCGATGACGCCCGCGAAGATGGTCTTGCGGCGAAGCAGCTCGTAGTCGTTGCGGCGCTCGGCCTCGAAGCGGTCGCGGGCCTCCTCGTCGTCGCCTGCAAACACCAGCAGGTCGTAGCCAGCACGGTCGACCGCTTCGCGTAGCGTCTCCAGCGGTACCTCGGCGACCTCGACGGTGGCTTCCTCGGTCGCGAGGTTGACGCGCGCGGCCTCGACACCCTCGACGGAGGAAAGCGCCGTCTCGACGCGACGAACGCAGGAGGCGCAGGTCATCCCTCGGACGTCGAAGCGGAGGCAGCCAGAGGCGAACCCGGCCGTGGCATCGGGAGTAGGGGACTCAGTACTGGCGGGCATCGTGGCCTTACTTGTTGGCGAGTTCGTAGAGCTCCGACAGCTCGTCGAGGACGCCGGTATCGCCGCGCTCGATGCCATCGACGACGCAGTGGTGGAGATGGCCGTTCAACATCTTCGATTCCATCTTCTCGATGGCGCGACGAATCGCGTACGTCTGTTTGAGCACGTCGACGCAGTACTGACCTCCTTCGACCATCTTGCCGACCCCGCGCAGATGACCCTCGATGTAGGAGAGCCGCTTGAGCACGTCCCCCTGAGTTACGTTGTCCATCTAGGCCTCGACCGGGATGGCGATCGCGGCCAGCATCGGTTGGCCCCAGGGGAGCTCGACGGTCTGGACGTCGAAGCGGTAGTCACCACCGTTGACACCGGCCTTCAGCCGTTCCTCGGCGTTGGCCGGGGCGACCAACAGCTCGCGACCGCAGCAGCAGCCTTCGGCTTGCTGGTCGGCGTCGGATCGGTCGAGCGCGAAGCCGGCGGTGCAGCCACACGGGCAGCTGTAGTTGAGGTCGGCTCCCTTGTCGGTGGCAATCACCGTGTAGATGGGAACCCAGTTCGGGGCAGCAGCAGAGGCACTATCACCCTTGGACGAAGTCGCGTCACCGAGGGGGTAGCCCTCGAAAGAGGTCGCAGCGGCGATCTGGTCGACGACAGCGCCGCTGGTGACTTCGACGACGAAGGACTTCACGTCGGAATCTCCGTGCAGGAAGGTGGCGCCATCGACGGTGCCGACGGCCTGCTCGATGGTGGCGATGCAGTGCTCGCAGGTGACGGCGGGGGCGTAGAGGGTAAGCTGCACTTTTGGGGATCCTTCGGGGTGAGGTGAGCCGAGACACCATCATTTTACCCCTACCCCCCGGCAGTGGGTCTAGTGACGTCGGTCACCTGAAGGACTAGGACCAGCAATGCGCCGACAACGCTAGCGGACAGTTCAGGGGCATCGCCCCATCCGTGCCCGTCTGCCAGCAGCATCAGATTTGAGTTTCGATAGAGCACGCCCGACGTGAACTAACACGGGGGATCGAGCTGTGTGTATACGCCCGACCGTCCCCAGCCACCGTCCTCTCCGGAACGCCACTCTTCGTCCAGAGCAACGGCGGATGGGTACGACCAGATCCAGACGCTCAGGTCTTCCTGATCCCCCCTTCGAGAGGCGATGGCTCAGGATCTGCAACGTCGACTTCGATTCGGGATTCGCACAGAGGAGTTACGCATACGGGGTCAGGTACAACTCCGACGACAGGATCGCACCCAGCAGATCGGCGACGGACAGCGGAAGCCGAGGCAACGATCACGGCTCCATACAGCTCGGACGGGAGGAGGCAGGGATCGCGAGTGAGGAACTTGTTGACAACCTCGATGGCCGTCTCGTCGAACGGAGGGTCGGCCGGGAGCCAAAGAATCAGGTTCCCGAGGGGGTAGATGCGAGCGGGTGCTCAGTTGCATCGGAGTACTGGGTGCTGGGCGCTGTAGCTGCCGACGGACCACTCGGCCGCGGCTGCCGCCGCTGAGTCGTAGACCCAGAGGACGAAGTGGATGTCGCCGGGGAGGCCATCGACCTCGGCGCAGGCGACGCTCGCGCCGGTGGGTTGGACGTCGATGCCCTCGGCGGCTAACGCGGCGAGTAGGTCCGTGGCAGTCCACGCGACGCGGGGAGCGGTGGCCGGCTCAGCAGGCGCCGGAGTGGCGGTTTCGATCACGGCGGATGGCGTGGCTGTGGCTCGAAGTCGCAGGGGGGGCGGAACCGAAGACGCGGGTACCGAGGAGGCCCAGCAGCTGCCGTGGCAGGGGTCGCGGAGCCCGCCGCCGTCCTCCGGCGCCGGCTCGCCGAATTGGGCGGGATCGATCGACCAGAAGACCCAACATTCGGAGCCGTGATCGCGGGCATGCACGACGACGAACTCGCCGTAGTCGAGGCGGATGAGGTGGAAGACGAGGTCGCCACCGATGGCCGATTCGGCCGAAGCGTCGAGGCTGGTGCGAGCGACTTCGCGGCCGTCAGCGAAGGTGGTGATGGTGACTCGGGGGAAGGACTCCGCGAAGCCGGCGTCGAATTCCGTGGGGTTCGGGGTGTCGTCGGGCACGTCGGACTGACAGGCAGCAGCGAGGAAGATGAGGAGCGGGAGGAGGAGAGTGGGCTTCGGCACCGCGCTGTCCGCCGATGGTCGCACGTGAGCCTAACCAGCATAGGCCGAGGTGGGTGAGTAGGCTCCGGTGGCAGAGAAGGAGTGCGGACGATGCCTCGACTGACGGCGGCGGAAGTGGACGAGTTTCTGGGCACGCGCGGGGTGCTGATGCGGATCGCGACGGTGGATGCGGAGGGGCATCCGCACGTGACGCCGATCTGGTTCGTGCACGAGGAGCGACAGATTTGGTTCACGCCTCGGGAGCAATCGCGGTGGCTTGAGCACATCCGGGTCCATCCACGGGTTGCGGTGACGATCGACGAGGAGGCAGCGCCGTATCGGAAGGTGATCGTCGAGGGCGATGTGACGATCGTTCACGAGCTGGGCGAGGACGATGTGTGGCGGGGTCGGTACCGGCGGATTTCGGAGCGGTATACGTCGGCGGACGGAGCGGAGGCGTACATCTCGAACACGATCGATCAGGGGCGGGCGTTGATGTCGTTGGAGCTCGAGCGGTGTGACGTGACGACTTGGCGGATGCCTCGAGCGGGGGAGGCGCGGAGTGGAATTTGGCACCGGCGGTACTACGCCGACGGGACAAGGTATGCGGGGGAGGCGGACTCAGCCGTCTGATAAGCGGTTGGGGGCTCAGCACCTGCGCCAAGGCATAGCGGTGGACAGACCGTCCGGCGGTGCGCTCGCGAGCGACGTTCGAGGTGGGCGGCTTAGCCACTGCGCTGTCGAGAGTGCTGCTGCGGTCGGTTCGTTCGTCGGGGGCACTTTGAATTCGCTAATCCCCCTACGGGTGTGGAGGACCCCACCCGTAGGGGGAATGACTCCGGGGATCGCGGTACACACGAGGGTGTTCCTCGGTCCCCTTCGCGGCCGTCTCGGCATGGTGTGACCGCTGCGTGCTTGCCAGTGGTAGTGCGAAAAACGACGGGACGTCCGTGGCGCGGTACCGCCTCAAGCGCCCCTCTCATCGCTCGCGCCGTCCCGCAGAACAGCTGCTCGCAACGAGCAAGCAGCTGCCTCGGGTAAAGGACAGACCCCGCGACGGGCCGAGTCACTCGTAGCTCGTGGGGTCACTGGTCTAGTCAGAGTCGACGGGTGTGGCCGGCTGCTGCGTGGGTACGAATAGCTGTTTTGCAGGACGGCGCGAGCGATGAGAGGGGCGACGAGGATGACGGAGGCGACGCTGAGGAGGCCGAGCATGACGAGGGCGGGACGTTCGCCGATGGCGTCGGCGAGGAGGCCGACGGGATAGCTCACGAGGAGGAAGCCGGCGAAAGCGAGGAACGTGAGGGAGCTGACGCGGCCGAAGTAGGAGGGGTCCGATTCGGTGACGATAATGGCGCTGTTGAGCGTCTGGAAGGCGCCGGTACCGATCCCGAAGAGGAGCATGGGGAGTAGTGAAACGACGAAGCCGGGCACGAGGCCGGTGAGGGCGAGACCTATGCCGCCGAAAATGCCACCGGCGGCATAGATCGGGAGCGCACGGGGGGATCCGGCGATGCTAGCGACAAGCACGCTGGCGACGAGGCAGCCGACGGCGTTGGCGGTCTGGAGGATGCTGAACTCTTCGACGTCGCGGTTGAATTCGTTCTCGACGAGGCCCGGGAGGACGGTGGTGGAGGAGAGACCAAGCACGATGAGCAGGAAGAAGAGGGTCAGCATCCAGCGCAGCCTAGGCTCGCCGGCGACATAGCGAACACCGGCAGCGATGTCGCCGAGGACGGAGGGGCGATCGGGTTTGTGGATTGGTCGCACGGAGGGCACCCAGATGAGCGTGACCTGGGAGATGACGCAAAGGACGGCCATGACGAAGTACGTGCCTCCGGCACCGAAGGATGCCCAGGAGACCATGAAGCCGCCGAGCACCGGCGCCCAGATGCGGGAGGCGTTGAGGGCGATGGAGTTGCCTCGGAGGTCCTGATCGAAGAGTTCGGCGATCCAGACCTGTCGAGCGGGGCCGATGAAGGCGAAGCTGGCACCGGTGAAGAAGGATCCGACGACGAGGTGCCAGAGTTCGATGCGATCGGCGGCGATGAGCAGCCTGATGACGAGGAAGACGGCGAAAGTGACGGTTTGCCCGATGGCGGCGACGAGCTTCTTGGAGAGGCGGCCGGCGATGGCGCCTCCGAAGGGCCCGAGAATGGCGGAGGAGATACCGTTTCCGAGGAGGACGATGCCGACAGCGCTGTTCTTGCCGGTGAGATCGAAGGCGACGATGGCCTGGACGACGGTGGACATGAAGAAGGCGGTGATGGAGAGGACAGAGCCGATTCAGAAGATGACGAAGTCGCGGTGGGCAAAGGCTTCGAAGGAGCTACGCACGTGCGGTGGTCCTCGGTGGGTTGGGCTCAGCCGTTGGATGGCCTCGAGGGCAGGGCTGTCGGGTGATTCGGCAGCGTAGCGCGGGATGAGTGTGTGGGGTGGTTGTCGACGGTCGTCTCTCTGCAGAGCGCGGCATTCGTGCACTGATGTGTCCTCACAGAGGAAAAATGGCCACGGGCTGAACGCCCGTGGCTAGTCCGTTCCCACCCAAGTTCTCGACCGCCCTACGGGCGAGGCCCGCCCTATCTTTTTTTCGGGGGCAAGCCCCCGCCGCGGCGTGCTTCGCGGCCGCGCTCCGGACCAATCGTAGTGAGGGGCGGGGTCGCGGGGACTCACCCACGGCTCGGCCCGCCAGGGGCTCGTCTCTCGAGCCGCGCCCCTGACCGAACCTCATCCGGTCGGTTGCCGCCTCGCCGCGTTGGGACTCGATTCTGCGACCGTCCCAAGGCTAGGGTCTTGATGACCGCGTGGCAGTAGGCCGCTTCGGGCGCGTCCGGCACGCTGCCGATGGCATGCGTCAGAGAGTCGGAGTGCCAAGGGCGATGAGAGTGGGCGGCAAGACCTGCGCTCGCGAGAAAAACTTGGTGTTCGTGTCACCCTCGGGGGGACTCGAATTCTTTGATCGCCCTACGGATCGGGACTCCAACACCCACGCCGAAGCACAGCCAGTTCGAGAATAGCGCTACGCGCAGGGGAGGGACCGCGGTCCCCGTCCAAGCCGAGATCATTGGGCCCTGTGGGGGACTCCAAGGCGGCCGACCGAACGCTCGCGGACTTTGCCCATGGTTGCTAAGAGGGTCGCTGGGACTTCTGCGACGGAGCAGCGCCCCGGGCGTGTACCTGCGACAGCAGATCGGCCGGGTTGTTCGACGGAAGCTGCGTTCAGACGGCAGATTCGGGCGACGTGCGTCCCCCGGCTTCCGAAGCGAGGCTGAGTGTGAGTCACTTGTGCATGCGCTGGATTCAGCGGAGCGCGGAACGAGCACGCTGCTCGGCATCAGACCGGACGAGTTGCTCGGCTGAGCGCAGGGGATGGCGCCCGAGGTCTTAGGCAACGCCTGCTGAAGCCGGTAGGGCGATTGGTGACGGACCGAGCGCCACCGGACGGATAGACTCCGGCACCTATGTCGCTCTCCCCTTCTTCGCAGGCTCCGGTAGAAGACGCTGACCTGCGGTCGGTGTTGGGGAATCAGCGGTTCCGTCGGATCTGGGCGGCCGGGATTCTAACCTCGATGATGCGCTGGCTGGATCTGCTGGTGCTGGGGGTGTTCACGTTCGAGCTGACGGACGATGCCGGGCGGGTGGCGTTGGTGTTGATAGCGCGGATGTTGCCGCGGCTCTTCCTCGGGGTGGTGCTGGGGACGCTGGCGGATCGGGTGAATCGGAAGCGGTTCTGGGTGGTGTCACTAGTCGGGCTGGCGGTGGTGGCCGGGACGCTGGGGACGTTGATCGCGCTCGGGGAGGTTGTGTACTGGCACTTACTGATCGCGGTATTCGCAACCGGGGTGTTCTGGGCAGCGGAGTTCCCGGTACGGCGGGCGCTGCTGGCGGATGTGGTGCCGGAGGACGCGATCGGGCCGGCGGTAAGCATCGATTGGACGACGGATTCGCTGAATCGAATGATCGGGCCTGCCCTCGGCGGCGGGTTGATTGTGACGGTGGGGGCCGAGGGGGCCTACTTCCTCATGGCGGTGGTGTTCGTGGCGGCGGCGCTGGTGGCATCCACGTTGTCATACACGCGGATCGAGGTTGACCCGTCAAACACAGAGCGGCCGCTGGCGTACCTGGTGAGCGGGCTGCGGTATGCGCGGGCGAGCCGGCTGATTGTGGGGACGCTGATGGTAACGATCGCGTTCAACGCGGTGTTTCCTTCCTACCAGAGCATGATTCCGGTAATCGGGAAGGACATCCTAGGCGCGGATCCGGTGGGGGTCGGGTTCCTCAGCGCGACGGAGGGACTGGGTGCGGCGATCGCGGCGCTACTGATCGCGAACCGGTCGACGACACGGCAGTACACGCGGATTTATTTCTTCGGCACGGGGCTGTTCCTGGTGTGTGCGCTGGGGTTCTCGCGGTCGGAGGTGTACGCGCTATCCGCGGGGCTACTGTTCGTCGCGGGGTTCGGGTTCTCGTCGTTCGCAACGATGCAGACGTCGATTCTGATGCGGGCGAGTTCGCCGGCGATGCGGGGGCGGATGCTGGGAGTGCTGTCGCTGGCGATCGGGGCGGGGCCGCTGGGGGCGTCGCAGGTGTCGCCGTTGGTGGAAGCGCTCGGCGAGCAGGGGGCCCTAGCGGTGGTAATCCTCGAGGGGTTGGCGATGCTGGTGGCGGTTGGGGTGATCTGGCCGATGATGCGGCAGGCGTGGCAGGTGCCGTCGCACCCGAGCGGCGAGCCTGGTTGAGTCGCCTCGGAGCGAACGAGGCCCTGCGAAACCGATGGGCTACGCTCGCGATCGGCACGGGCACGCGAAGCGCCTGGGGTGAGGGAACACGATGACGCCAGTCGACCTGTAGCCAAACGAGACGGAGGTCCATCTCTCAAGGTGTCACTGGGTGATGTTGTATCCGCTGCTGGCGCTCGACGCGCTGCTGGGTGCGGTGCCGCTGATGCTTGCGATCTGGATGGCAACAAAGGTTGATTCGAATCGGGCGCAGTTGGCGACCCTCGGGGTCGCGGTGGTGTGGGCGCTGGCGATGGCGCTGCGTGCCTACTTCCGTTGGTACCGGTATCACCACGACGTCTGGCTGATCACGAATCAGCGGTTGATTGATTCGCTGCGACGGCACTGGTTCCATCAGAAGTTGACGTCGGCGGACCTCGTGGGTATCGAGGATGTGTCGATGGAGCGTCACGGTGTGTTGCAGACGTTGCTCGATTTCGGGAATCTGCAGGTGCAGACAGCGTGGGAGCAAGAAAATTTCATGCCCCGGAACATTCATCACCCGCCGGATGTGCTGACGATGTTGGATCTGGATCGCGATGAGGCACGTCTCGAGGTTGGTCGTACCGTCTGAAGGCACGCTGGCTACAAGGAGCGTGCTGCGCCCGCGCTGTTCTGCTTCTCACCCACTCGCCCATTTTTTCTCGGGGGCAGCAACTCCTGAATCGCCCTACCGGCGGGCCCCCCGCAGTCCCCTGCAGTTCCCCGGTCGGCCGTCGCCCTTCGGGCCTGCCCGCTAGGACCCCGGATCTTCTACACCTCTCGGGCCGAGTTCGAAGGCGAAGCATCAGAGATGCGGAGTGCGACCGTGGCGTGACTGAGCGACCAATGGCCGAGACCCCCGGGCGATTCACTTAAGCGCTGACGGTCTCGATGAAGAGCTGGCGGTAGCAGGTGGCGTCGACGTCTGTCGCGACTTCGATGGCGGTGCCCATGGGGGCTTGGCGGTGGCGGCGGGGCGCTGGGCGACGACGATTCGGGCCAGGTGCATTCGAGTTCGACGCGGACGGGGTAGATCGCCGTGGTCAGTGCGCCTGGAGCGATGATGCTGGCGACGCAACCGGTGTCGCCGATGAGGGCAGTGTCGCGGCCGAATTCGTTCATCCTCGAGACGAGCTGGCGGCCGGCGTGCTGCGCAGCGGGGGAAGCTGGACGCGGCGAGCGTTTCGGCGTCGGGGAGTTCGACGGTGACCTGACGGAAGGATTCGAGGCCGTACATGAGGGTGGACATGCCGCTCTGCATGACGATGTCGGCGGCTTCGTGGTCCTGGCGAATGTTGAATTCGGCGGCGGCGACGGCGTAGGTTCGCTCGCGGGTGCGGGGGGGGGAGTTGGAGGCCGCCGAGGCCGTTTTCGCCGTGGACGCCTCGGGCGTGGCGTGGGGATTCTTTGAGCGGGTCATGCCGGAGGCGACGGGGATATCTTCTCTCCCAGCAATAGCGAGGACGTTGAGGGTGTTGGGGACAACTTGATCGAGGGTGACGTTGCAGTGGACGCAGGTGGCGGCGAGGAGGTTGGGGCGAAGAGGAGTGCGAGGGCGTCGTCGACACCGGTGTCGACGTCGAGGATGACGTCTGTTGGCATGGGGGTGGGTCCTCCAGTGGTGGGGTGGAGTTGTTGTTGGCTTCGGGATCGGAGTGTACGAGCGGTATTTGGCGTGGGCAGATGGTGGTGTGCTTCGCGAGGATGCGACCGCCCCCTACTACTCCTCCTAGCCGAGACCCTCGAAAGTGTCAGACCTACCTCGGTGGCGGCCGGGAGAAGGTGTCGCAGCACAGTGCGATGGTGCTCGGTCGCGACTGGCTGCTGTCCGGGGCGCATACGCCCCGAGAGCGAGACAGCGGTGGTCGGCGGTGCGTCTCATTCGAGAGTCGGATGAGTCGCCGCTCGACGGCGATCAGCCCCAATCGAGCAGGCACGCTGATCGGATATGCGGGCGGACGGTGCTTGGGCCGCTACCGAGGCGTTCTCGCTGCACGCTCCGGACGTCGGACCCGGTGCGCGGCCAAACGGGACGAACTAATCCGGGCTCAGCCGAACGGCTGAACAGCCACTGTAAGCGGCAGGCGACCGACCGGAATTGGGTGAGCGTCCTACGGATCGATGAGGACTCCGGGGTTGAGGATGCCGTTGGGGTCGACGGACTTTTTGGCGGCGCGGAGAGCTTCGGCGAAGAGGTCGGGGCGTTGGCGGTCGTACTGGGGACGGTGGAGGCGGCCGACGGAGTGGTGGTGGGTGATGGTGCCACCGTTTTTTTCGATGGCTTCGGAGACGGCGTGTTTGATGGCTCGCTCCTGGGCGTCGGCATCGCCACCTTTGTAGGCGCCAGCGTAGGTGTAGTAAGGGGCGGGGCCGTCTGTGTAGACGTGGGTGAAGCGGCAGTTGACGGTGCCGCCGCCGCATTCTTCGTCGAGGACTTTGCGGTAGGCCTCGCGGATGGCGTGGTCGAAGTCGGGCCAGCGCTCCCAGGTGATGGCGGTTTCGGTGGTACCACCGACCATGCCGAGGCCAGCGGCGAGGCCTCCGCCCTTGGGGATGAAGGCGTCGCGCCAAGCGCCGACGGCACCTTCTCGGCCGGTGGGGTTGCCGTCGCCGTCGTCGACGAGGATTTCGTCGTCGGAGATGTGGCCGCCGGCACCTCGAGCAATTTCGATGGCAGCTGCCATCGGGTCGCGCTGGGAGAGTTCGGCGGATTCGAAGCCAATGATGAGCAGGGTGGTGTTGCCGTCGAGACCGGCGCTACCGCCGGCGAGGAGTGGGTCGAGGATGCGGAGGTTGGCGGGCCAGAGTTTGGCCTGGACGATCTGGCGGGTGGCCTCGTAGCCCTGTTCCCAGGTGTCGAAGGTGACGCCGGCGGTGGCGCGGAAGGTCGGGCGCGCCTGAATACGCATCCAGGCCTCGGAGATGACGCCGAGGATGCCTTCGGAACCGATGACGATGCGGTCAGGGCTCGTGCCGGCGCCGCTGCCGGGGAGGCGGCGAGATTCCCACCAGCCATTGGGGGTGAGCATGCGCGTGGATTCGACGAAGTCGTCGATGTGGGTGTGGTTGCTGGCGTAATGGCCGCCGCTGCGGGTGGCGATCCAGCCGCCGAGGGTGCTGAGCGCGAAGCTCTGCGGAAAGTGACGGAGGGTGAAGCCGTGGGGGCGGAGCTGGCTTTCGAGGTGGGGGCCGTAAACGCCGGCCTGAATGCGGGCGGCCCTCGATGTGTCGTCGATTTCGAGGACCTGGTCCAGGTGGTCCATGTCGATGGTGACGACGGGGCCGGCGCCGGGCGGGGGGTTGGTGCCGTCCGCGACGGAAGATCCGGCGCCGTAGGGGATGGCGATGATGCTGTTGTCAGAGGCCCAGGTGAGGACGCGTTCGAGGTTTTCTTCGGTGCGGGGATGGGCGACGGCGTCGACGGGTTCGGGGTACTCGCCTCGGATGGCGGCCTCACGGTTGAGGCTGTAGGAGCTGTAGGTGTGCATGGCACGGTCGTAGTTGTCAGTGCGGGTGAACTCAGCGATGTCGTCGGGGATCTGGATGCGCGAAGCGCGGAGTTCTAGGTCTTCGGGCGTGGGAATCTGGGGGGCTTCGAGTTGGGTGCCGAGTTCGACTGAAAGGCGGGCGGCTTCGGTTTTGCGTTGTTCGAAGGTCGGTTCTTCGTCTTCGTAGGCGAAGATCCAGCGGCTGCGGCGTCGGTCTCGGTTGGGGTTGTCCATGGTTGGGGTTCCTCGAGAGTTTCCACTCTGGGGGTGGGGTGCTGGTGCAATGTAGCGGACGGGGGGCGGTACGAACTCGGAGTCCGGATGCGGATAGTACGACCAGGCACCCGCGTGAGCGGCTAGCCGTGTGCTGCGCGAGAGCGCTCCGGTCACTTTTCCGATCGTGGGGCTGGGAGTACGCGTCGGGTGCGAAGCTCCGCTGGTCTGTGCTGCGACCGATGGGGAGGGGTACGAGCGAAGTTCGGCGTGGGATGCTGGGGGGCTTCGCGAGGAGGCCCCCAGCGTTTTTCGATCTGGGGGCTTTGACCCAGCACCCCCCCAGTAGGGAACGCTCGCGTCCCCTACAACCCCTCCTAGCCGAGACCTCGAAGGTGTCAGACGCGCCTCGGTGGCGGCGGGTCGAAGCGCCCTAAGGCTGTGTGATGGCGCCAGGCGACGCTGGCTGCTGTCCAGGGCGGGTACACCCCGAGAGCGAGGCCGCGATCGTTGCTGACGCGATGGATGGGAAGAGCTGCCGCCCGCGGGCTCACTTCTGCTCGAGCGGTCGGCGGCTCGGACGGTGGACGCGGGCGGGAGGTTCGACGAAGGTTCGGCAGGCGACACAGCGAGTTGTGGGGGAATAGATGAACGACGCACACGGGCATGACCGGCTGTTGGCCGGGTTGCGGATCATTGATGCAGGACAGGTGGTGGCCGGACCGTTTGTGGGGACGCTGCTAGCGGATATGGGCGCCGAGGTGATTCGGGTGGAGCTGCCCGCGCTGAAGGATTTGTCGCAGGCGATTGAGAACTCGACTCGGGCGGGGGAGCAGCGGAATAAGAAGTCGGTGTCGCTGGATCTGCGGATGCCTGAGGGGGCAGCGCTGTTCAAGCGGCTGGTGGCTTCGGCGGATGCGGTGGTGGAGAATTTTTCGCCGGGGACGATGGAGCGCTGGGGCGTGGGGTTCGATGACCTGGTGGAGGCGAATCCTCGGGTGATTTTTGTGCGAATTTCGGGGTTTGGGCAGACGGGGCCGTATCGAGATCGGACGTCGTACGACCGGATCGGGCAGGCGATCGGGGGGCTGATCTATGTGACGGGGCCGGCCGATGAGCCGCCGGTGCATCCGGGGTACATGCTGGGCGACTACTCGTCGGGGACGTTCGGAGCGCTATCGATCCTGGCGGCCGTGTATCACCGGGACAAGCTGGATTGCGACGAGCCTCAAGAGGTCGATCTGTCGCTGTACGAGTCGATTCTTCGCTACTCGGGACCGATGGCGGCGGAGTTTAGTCGAAACGGGATCGTGCGGGAGCGCAGCGGGAATGTGCGGTCGTGGGCGATTCCGGGGCAGCAGTTTCAAACGAGCGACGGCAAGTGGGTGATCCTGCTGGCGCTGAACCCCGGGATCTTTCAGCGGCTGTGCGATGCGATGGAGAGGTCTGAGCTGCCCTCGGATCCGCGGTTCGTAGACCACGATGCGCGGTACGCGAACCACGAGGCGTTGCACCAGCTGATGGCGGACTGGGTGGCGGGGTTTGAGAGCGCGGAGCTGTATGCGCGGCTGGAGGAGTTCCGGGTGCCATACGGGCCAGTGAATTCGATCGCAGACATCTTTGCGGATCCGCACATCGCAGAGCGCGGGGACCTGGTGCAGATCGACGATCCGCATGTGGGTCCGGTGACGGTGCCTGCGCCGTACCCTCGGCTGTCACATGCGGCGGGACGGATTTACGGCCCGGCGCCAGGGATCGGGGATCACAACGACGAGGTGTACCGGGGGATTCTCGGGATGCCGGACGGGGAACTGGCGGAGCTGAGCGCGGCGGGGGTGATTTAGGCCGCAGCTCCCGTCGGCGGTTCTCTGTGCCGTCGATCGGTCTTTGCATGTTCGGACGTTTACGCGCAGAGGACTCAGTGGGCGGCTGGCGGAGTGCTGCGCGAGACCGCCACGGTCGCTTCTATAGATCGGACCTTTGCCCCCGCACCTCCAGTGGGGACGGCGTTCGCTCGACGAGCACCCTCCGGGCAAGGGTCCCCTACAGCCCCTCCTAGCCGAGACCTTCGACGCTGCTGCCCCAGTTCTGTGACGGCAAAGTGGCGATCGCTCGGGGTTGTGACGGTGCTTGGAGCGGCCAAAAACGTCCCGGACTGGAAGCCCCGGGCGCCGGAGGTTAGTAGACGGACCAGCGCGGGGTTGAGACCGATCGGAACTGCGTGCCGGTACAGCACATGGCCAGGCGATTCGCGCGCGATCGCCACGCGACATCCGGAGGAACCACTCAGCGCTGCAGAGTTAATCGTGCGGGGCCTCAGACAGTGGGGCGCTGTCTTGCTCGGGATCCACGAGAGCCCCCGTTGCCTCGATCAGCACCTTCGCCCGGAGCTCGTTTGAGCGCAGAGGAAGTGTTAATGCGCCCCGCGCTTCATTGCGACGAGCGTTCCGCCAAACCAGTCACGATCGTAGAATCCGCCCGAGGACTTGAGGAGCACTAGATGGACTGGTCAGACACACCGGAGCAGGCGGAGTTTCGAACGCGAGTAGCCGCTGTGATCGGCGAGAAGTTGCCGGCGCGGTACAAGGAGCGGACGCGCGGGGCGAGCTGGCAGCGCGATCGAAAGTCGGAGGATCCGGCGATTCGCGATGCGGCGATGCGCTGGAACGCGGCGCTCGGTCAGCACGGGTGGGTGGCTCCGCACTGGCCGACGGAGTACGGCGGCGCAGGGTTGACTGCGATGGAGCAGTTCATTTTCAATCACGAGATGGCGAATGCAAACGCGCCGATGGCGGCGAGCCCACACGGCGTTTCGATGCTGGGGCCGACGCTGATCGTGCACGGCACGGAAGAACAGCGGCAGGAGCATCTGCCGAAAATTCTGTCGGCGGAGGTGGTGTGGTGCCAGGGGTATTCGGAGCCGGGCTCAGGGTCTGATTTGGCGTCGCTGCAGACACGCGCGGTGCGCGATGGCGATGACTATGTGCTGAACGGGCAAAAGATTTGGACGACAGGGGCGGAGTCGGCAGACTGGCTGTTTGCGCTGGTACGCACGGAGCCGGAGGCGCCGAAACACCGCGGGATTTCGTTCGTGATGGCGGACCTGGATACACCGGGGTTGTCGGCGCGAGCGATCGAGGGGATGGACTGGGGCACTGAGCTGAACGAGACGTTCTTCGAGGACGTCCGGGTGCCGGTGAGTTACCGCGTCGGCGAGGAGAACCGCGGCTGGTACGTGGGAATGACGCTGCTGGACTTCGAGCGGTCGGGGATCGCGAATGCGGTGGGGACGCAAAAGACGATCCGGGAGCTGATCGAGGGAGCAGCCTCGGGCGGTGCGCGGGAGCAGTCTCGGTTGGCGGAGACACCTTCGATCCGCGGGTACGTGGCGGACCGGTACATCGAGGCGACTGTGGGGTTTCAGTTCTCGCTGCTGATCATTTCGATGCAGGCAGCGGGACAGGTACCGAACCACGAGGCGTCAGTGGCGAAGCTGTTCATGTCTGAGTTGGAGCAACGGGTGGCGCACACCGGGACGAAGGTGTTCGGGCTGTATTCGAATATCTGGGATGACGCGGATGTGCGGGCGCCGATGGAGGCGCGGTTTACTCGGCGGTATGTGTCGTCGATTCCGTCAACGATCGCCGGGGGGACGAGTGAGATTCAGCGCAACATTGTTGCGACTCGCGGGTTGGGGTTGCCTCGGGGGTAGCGAGCGCGCCCTCGGGCGTTTCGCACGCAAATCGAGAGAAGAGGCCGCGGCTTTCGCCAGGCTTCTTTGTGTTTGGCCTCGGAGAGTACGAGCGTAAGCGGCTGGGGGTGTGATCTCCGAGGCCGGCCCGGTCGCTTCCTCGGTATTGAGGTCTCGCCCTGGACCTTGAAGGGGAGATGGTCGGCCTCCTGCGACCCTCCAAACCGAGCGTCGACCCGCGCAGTCGAAGGTGTCGCGGTAGCGAGCATGGGGCTAGGCGGGAGCCCGAATTTCGAGGACGCGTTCGACGAAGTCGCCGAGGAGGTCGAGGTCGTCGGCGGAGCGTTCGAAGACGCCGTCCGGGCTGACGAAGCGACACGGGTGGCACCGGCCTCGGCGAGACGCTAGGTGTCGGAGCCTGGTTTGTCGGCAGCGAGCTGGTGGTGGGTGCGATTGATGGTAGCCACGCGGTATAACGCTTACGCCTCGCCGCCTGCGGGGTCTGCAATCGGGAGCGATTGCGATGTGCGAGCGTGTTCGTCTAGAGACAGTAACTCGGTGCCACCTCGATCACGAGGGCATCCATCTTTCATCGCAAGATCAGGCCTGTGGCGCCTGCAAGTGGGGTGCCGTCTGCATCGCTTTTACGAAGATCTCTGAGTCCTCATCCCGATCACTCGTGAAGGCGAGTTTCGAAGCAGTGGGAGTAATTGCTGCAGTTGCGGCAACCGGCATCGCAGCCTTCATCTCGTCCAATTCCTTGCGGAACTGCTTTCCCACGGCGTTGTCGGACGTGCAGCCGATGGACAGTGCGAGCAGCGCAGCAGGCGACGTGTGGGGATTAGACGCTGACAAGAGCGCGCCTGCTCCCGCCAGTCAGGGTTAATTTCCTTCTGGTTGGTTATGACTACGTTGAGGCGTAGTCGCCGCAAGTAGTCCGACCCTAGGATACCGCGTGTTGCAGCGATAACGGGTTGCCTAATAGATTCTGGCAACTAGGAGGCCTCAATGGCCGTCGACAGTTTCAAGTATCTACCGCGCAGCTTCCGCCCGGGCTTCGAGAGCGTCGGGTATCAACACGACGAACCAGCCTGGACCACCCTCGAGACTCCGATCGAGGAAGCGACGATCGCCCTCCTCAGCTCCGCGGGCATCTACATCGAGGGGCAGCAGCAGCCGTTCGACCTCGATCGGGAGCGGGCCAACCCGAACTGGGGCGATCCGACCTACCGCGTGATCCCGCGCGACGTACCGCAAGAGCGAGTACGCGTCGCGCACCTCCACATCAATGGCCGCGACATCGAACGTGACATCAACGTCGCGCTCCCGCTGCGAGCCTTCGCCGAGCTTGAGTCCGAAGGGCGGATCGGTCGGCTCGCGGACGAGCACTACTCGTTCATGGGATTCCAGCACCGCAGCCTTGCAGACTGGCGCGGCACCCAGATCCCGGAGTTGGCGGGACGGCTGAAGGAGGCCGGGGTGAGCGCGCTGGTGCTGGCGCCAGCCTGACCGGCCTGCTGCAAGAACGTGCCCGTGCTGGCACGTGAGATCGAGCTCACCGGCATCCCGACCGTCACGGTGACGATGGTGCCATTCATCGCCGAGCGGTTCCGGCTCTCGCGGATCGTCGGCGTTCAGTTCCCGTTCGGACACGCATTCGGCATGCCCGATGATCCAACGATGCAGCGCGCGGTGTCCGAGGCCGCAGTCAGGCTGCTCGAGACCGCGACGGAGCCCGAAACGCGACTCGACATGGAGATCGCTTGGCCAATCGACGACCGGACCACCTACCGCGACTGGCAGCCCACCGAGCCGAGCCCGAGTACGAAACTCAACCTCGAGCGACGACAACGCCTCGAGGAGCAGCGCGCGGGCCGCGCGGGCTAATCGCGGCTCGACCGACAGTCCCAAGTCGGGCTGAGCACCGATCACTCGGGGAGCCAGTGAGAGTGATCCGGTCGTGCAGTAGGACCATCGCCACCCCTGGAACGACGAGTGCGTTCACTCAACGAATCTGGAGATTCGGAGCTGATGAGTAGAACTAGGCCTCGTCCTCGAGTATCCGGAACTCCTCGAGCGCGCGCCAGCCAACTTCTTCTCTCAGATCAGCGGCGTCGAACATCTCGATGTTGACTCGGTCGCCTCGCAGTCGGCACGTCGAAGAGTGACCTAGTCCTCTTCGACGTGCACGGCCACGATGGCCCCGGATCGTTCTGCGTATTACAACCCTCGCACGGTCGACGCCCGCCTCGGATGCGAGCGGATCGCTAGACTTCCGGGGCAACTTGAGGAGCAGCGATGACGACACCCTCGGAGACATTTCAGGCTTGGGCGGGTGCAAATCTGACCGGCGACCTGAGCGTCTGGAGCCCGCTGGTAGACGAGCGGTTCACCTACGTTCACAGCCGCTCGAATATCGAGACGAAGGCAGAACTCGTAGCGGCGTTCGAGGGCGGACGGCGGTACCGGACGTGGGAGATCGCGTCACTCGAGGAACGGAGCTACGACGGGTGCTCGGTCCTGAACGGGGTAGCACACCTCGGTGCGGGACCGACGGAGCAGCCCGTGGAATTCACCATCCGGTTCACGGCGACGCTGGTGCCAGCGGGCGACGGGTGGCAGCTGGCGGCGCTGCAGTCGACGCGGATTGCGGAGTAGGCCGCGCCTCGTAGAGGTAGCAGGGGCCTCAGCCGATCGCTGCTCACCTCATGATGGTGAGTGAGCAGGCAGAGTCCGCGGGCAGCACATGGATTTCAGCGAGATCACGGTCACGACGGAACTGGTGACCGCGGTGATCGGTGGCCTCGGGTTGTTGATTGAGCTCTTTGTGCTTTTGGCCCCGTCGCCGGAGACCCGCAGCGGAAGCGGAAGCCCTGGCAGCGTTAGCGACGCGTTAGCGGGCGCAACTCTGCGGCGCCCTCGACCTCAATCGTCCCGAGCTGTCGACGTTCGTCGGATGATGGACGACGCCTCGTGTCGCCCGAAAGGATGACACGAGGTGACCCAATGGGTGGAGGTGAGGGCGCCCACCGAGGCAGAAGATATCACTGTGGTTCAAGGAGACCGGAGGAAACCAGTCATGACAGACCTGCTCGCCGCCCTCGGATTGTTCGGGCTCTACGCTTTCGCCGAGATCGTTACCGGCGGCGAGGCCCTTGGTACTGCGTTGCCGCTCCTACTCGGCGGCATCGGTCTGGTGCTGATGGGTCGCGAGGAAGTGCGACGGCGAAATTACTAAGCCGTTCCGCGCCAGCGCAAACTTAGATTCGTATCAAGCGAGCCCCGTCGCAACGCGGGTTTCCTATTTGTCCCAGGAACACGCCCATGCTTGCGAGCTCCCTATGAGGCGACCCGCAGCTTTCCTATCCACTTCAACCAGATCGATGCATCGGACCTCGGCCGACGGTCTTCCTCAGACGTTACTGGTGCCAGCGAACCCGAGCGGGGCGCTAGGATGCGAGGCGCACGCCGTCGTCGGAACGCGCGGAGCGCGGTGGCGTCAGGATGCGCGATGCCCAGAGGAGGTACCGAAGTGGACTACGAGAACCTGAAGTTCGAGCTCGATGAGGGCGTGGCGCTGGTGACACTGAACCGGCCTGAACGGCTTAACGCGATCAACCCGGGGCTGGCACACGAACTGCTGCATGTGGTGGAGTCCACCGAGCGCGACGACGACGTGAAGGTGTTGCTGTTCACGGGCGCCGGGCGGGCGTTCAGTGCGGGTGCTGACGTGCTCGCTGGGTATCAAGAGCGCGACGCGGACCAGAAACTCGACGAGCGCGACGGGTACCGGCGGATGCTGCAGGGACCGATCGGGCACTGGGGGGTGTTGTACTCCGCGCTCGGGCACTATCCAAAGCCGATCATCGCCGCAGTGAACGGGATTTCGGCGGGGGCGGGGCTGTCGCTCGCGCTGGCGGCGGACATTCGGATCGCGTCGACGGAGGCGAAGTTCATTTCGATCTTCATCCGCCGGGGGTTAGTGCCGGACACAGGGACGAGCTGGCACCTTCCGCAATTGATCGGGCGCGGGCGAGCGGTCGAGATGATGCTGTCGGGCGACGAGGTAGATGCGGGGACGGCAGACAAGTGGGGGTTAGCGAATCGGGTGGTGGAGCCGGATCAGCTCATGCCGGAATCGATGGCGCTGGCGAAACGGTTGGCGAACGGTCCGACGATCGCCCTCGAGCTGACGAAGCGCCTCGTGAATGACGTGACGCGTGGCGGGCTCGATGGGCAGATCCAGAACGAGGCTTGGGCGGCGACGCGCGGGCAGCTCGCCGAGGATGCGGGCGAGGGCGTGAAGTCGTTCGCGGAGAAGCGCGATCCGAACTGGACCGGTCGCTAGCGGTCTAGTTCGGGGGCTCGGTGCTGGCCACGCCGGAGGCGAGAAGTTCGTCGATCTCGTCCGCCGTAAGACCGGCCACCTCGGTGAGAATTTCGCGGTTGTGCTCGCCGAGCAGGGGGCCAGGCCTCAGCGGGAGCCGGTCGGGGTAGCCGGAGAAGTGGACCGGGGATCGCGGCGTGAGGAAGCGGGCCGCCTCGGGTTGGTCGATTTCGGCGAGCGCGGAGCGAGCGACGAGCTGGGGGTCGGCGAGCACGCCCGGCGCATCGAGGACCGGGGCAGCTGCGACGCCGATCGACTGGAACTGAGCGGCGAGTTCGAGCGGCGGGATCGTGGTGGTCCAGGCGGCAACCGCCGCGTCGATCTCATCGTAGTGCGCGCGCCTCATCGAGGCGTCCTCCGCCTGCCACGCAGTCGGTAAGCCAGCGACAGCGCAGAGGGCACGCCACCCGGCGTCATCGAGGACAGCGGCGGCGATCCAGCGGTCGTCGCCTGCAGCCGGGTAGACGCCGTGAGGTACAAACTGTGGGTGGCGATTGCCGTCGACGGACGGGTCATCGCCGAGAAGCTGAGCTTCAACGAGGACGTCTCCGATGACGGCGAGGGTGGCCTCGAACTGGGCAACCTCGATGGTTACGCCGCCTTGTTCGGGACGCCGCCAGAGCGCGACGAGGATGGCGGCGACAGCGTGGAGGCCAGCGACCGGATCGGGGAATGCGACGCCGCACTTCCAAGGCGTGTGGTCGGGATAGCCAATGCGGTGCGAGAGCCCGGCGTGGGAGTCGACGGTCGAGCCGTAGGCGACCCAGTTCATCGCAGGACCGGAGCGACCGTAGCCGGGCATGGTCGTGTAGATCAGCGCCGGGTTCAGCTCATGTAGTCGGTGCTCGTCGAGCCCGAACTGTGGCATCACGCGTGGGCTGTAGTTCTCGATGACGATGTCGGCGTTGGGAACGAGGCGCTCAAAAGTGGCACGGCCTTCCTCGCGGGTGAGGTCGAGAACGACCGAACGCTTCTGGAGCGAGTACTTGATCTGGCTCCCGCCGCGATTCCAGGGTTGTGAACCCGGCTCGTTGTTCGGCCAGAGTTTCGAGGTCTGGATGCGCGCCGCCGGAGGGTTCTTCGGGCCTCGGTTGCCCGGCGCTTCGACCTGGATCACGTCGGCACCGAGTTCGGCCAGCAGCCGCGCTGCAAAGGGACCGGCCCAGACGCGAGTCAGATCGAGGACGCGCACGCCGGCGAGCGGGAGCTGATCCGGATCACCGGCCTCCAGCGCATCGCCTGCGCCGGTCTGGCCAGTGACGCGGAACGGCGGGCCGGGGACGGTGACGCCATCGACCTGGCGCCAGAAGTCGCGTTCCCGCAGATGTGGGTCGTCGACGAGACGGGAGACGGGAGTGGCGGGGGCAGTGGGGATGCGGGCGCTCTGAAAGAGGTCGACTACCTCCTCGGTCGTTCGCTGCTTCAGCCAGGGGATCAGGCGCCCGTCGATCAGGGCGGGGTGGAGCTGAAAGTCGGATGCGATGGTGATGCGTGGGTCATCGAACAGGTCGAGCGCGTCGGTGACCGTGAGCAGCATTTGGCATTGCGCCTCGCTGGGAGCGGAGATCGCGACCCAGCCGTCGGAGGTTTCGTAGAGGCCGTTCGGTTGGCCGGGTCCGGTGTAGCGATTACCCATGCGGCGGAGGCCCTCGCCGCCGAACTGGTACCGCATCAGGTTGAACTGGTGGAGTGCGGCCATGACCTCGAAGTAGGCGACCTCGACCTCGTGGAGTCGGTCGTGGCGCTCTCGGTCGAGCAGTGCCGCCATCGCCCCCATGAACGCGAACAAGCCCGCCAAGTAGGTGGGATGATGTGGCGGGCCAGAGAGCGGCTCGCGGTCAGGATCGCCGATGAGCTGCATATGTCCGGCGTGGGCGTAGAGCGTGGCGTCGGTCGCGCGCCATGATGCGTAGTGACCGGATGAGCCGTACGGCGAGATGCGGACGCGTACCGCTGCAGACGCGTCGATCTCCAGCGAGGTGAGTGGGCCGTTCGGCGCGCTCTCAATGATGACGTCGGCGCCAGCGAACAGATCGGGCGGCGCAACCTCGACGTGTTGCTTCCCGTCGTGGAGGTAGTGGCGTTGCGCCTCGGTGAGCGCGTCTCGACCGACGCGGGTCACCTGCGCGCCCGAGGTGGTAAAGAGACGTGCGCAGTAAGCGCCGGCGATCGAGCCGCCGATCTCGATGACTGAGAGAGCAGCGAACGGTTTCATGCGTCCGAACCCGGGTAGGAGTTGCCGATGACGCCCGCGTCTTCGAACTCGGCGATCTCTGTCTCGGTGTAGCCGAGTTCTGTCAGTACCTCGTGGTTGTATTCGCCGAGGAGGCCGGCGGGGAAGTCGACGGTGGGGGCGTCGGGGTCGACGGTCCAGAGGAAGCCGGGCATGAGCTGGACGCCCATGTAGCGGTGGCCGACCGCGTTGAGCCAGTCGCGGGCGGCGAACTGGGGGCTGCTGAGGAACGAGGTGCCGTGGACCACGGGAGCGGCGATGCCGCCGGCCTCGGAGAGGGCGTCGGCGATCGCCTCCGCAGTGTTGGTGGCTGCGTGGGTGGTGAGTACGGCGTCGATCTCGTCGCGGGCGCGGAGGCGACCGACGACGGTGGCCCAAGGGTGTCCGAGGGTGGCCCACTCGGGGTGGCCGGCGGCGGTGGCGACGCCGAGCCACTGGGCGTCGGTGCGAGCCTCGATAGCGACCCAGGATTCGTCGCCGGCTTCGCCGCCGTTGGCGCGGTAGACGCCGTGCGGGACGACGTGCGGGTCGCGGTTGCCGAGGCGTTCCGGGACGCGATCGTTCATGGTGACTTCGGCGAAGGCGCCGGGGAGCTGCCAAGCGAGGGCTTCGGCCTGGGACATGTCGATGAACACGCCCTCGTTCGTCTGTTCGCGGCGGAGGAGGCCGGTGATTACGGCCTGCGCGAGACCGAGCGCGCCGGTGGCGTCGGTGTGAAAGATCGGCGGGATCTGTTCGAGCGGGCGG
>Ga0115002_10001810_pt1 | contig 28796 bp, 29 predicted proteins | sample ArcticOcean_MG_C_8_FD_89576 | JGI IMG/M metagenome (GOLD analysis project Ga0115002, IMG submission 89576) | Marine microbial communities from western Arctic Ocean - ArcticOcean_MG_CB11_86 | ecosystem: Environmental > Aquatic > Marine > Oceanic | place: Arctic Ocean: Canada Basin | collected... | reverse complement strand
GTGGTTTTGAGCGGCGCGATCAACCTGGATAAAGTTGGCGTCAGTACCTCGCAGTGATCCATACGAGCCACGCGATTGCTAAACGATTCTCTAAAACCAACCAGCAATTGCCCTCGCACCGAGCGTACACCCAGGCGGGCCTTACGCCTATATCCCAAGCGTGTCAGACTAACAGGGTCCCGCCAACGGGCGCTTCGAACGTCCACTTCTGCCAATGCAGATCGCAGAGCGTCCTCCTTCAACCGCAACTGCGCCGGAAGGGCTATATGGTGCATGGCGCAACCACCACACCGTGGGAAGTAGGAACACGCCGATCGCACTCGATCAGCGTTGGGTTGTGCAACGGACAGGCCATCGGCAAAACGCACACCGCGCCGTTTTTTCACAATTCGTGCATGCACCACCTCTCCTTTCAGCGCATTCTTGACAAGCACCGGGCGCTCATTCAATTGGCTCACACCCAGCCCGTCAGCTTGCACGGCGATGATTTCCAGACTTGCCTCCTGCGGCAGTTTGCGCCGCGGCGGGCCGGGTTGGGACTGTTCAGGAAGGGAGGTCTCCACCACTACTCCTGGCTCGGTATCCGCAGCATTTTACGGCTTACCAATGGGCGTTCCCCCAAAAGCGGGGCTAGTCGAAGCCGAACAATGCGCTTGGCGATGTGCGCCACCGAATTATCCCTGAAGTCATCGTCTGCTATTGCTAACAGCACCGATCCGAGATAACGACCGGACTCGTTGGCAGCAACTTCGCAAAAGCCGAACTCGTTCTTGAACACATACCTTTTGCCCGGCTCGATGTGCTTGCCGCTGTCCGCCTCATAGCGAAAGTCGATGCCGTATCCCAGTTGGTCCAGCAGCAGTAGTTCGTACGGTCGTAGACACCTTTGGACATCCAATCCGGACGCCAACCTCGCCAAGACCACGTGCGTTGCGTCGAATATTGTGGGTTCGGATTGGCGCTCGTCGATGAGCCTCGTAAGCAATTCCAAAACGTAGAATCCGGCAACTAACGCATCAGCATGCAATTCGATCGAGCGTGCTTGTTCGAATTTGGTCACGGTAACCAGATTGCTACGGCCGGCAAAGGCCAGCATGCCTACCGCAAATGGCTGCAGATGCCCTCCCTTTCGGCGCCGCGCGCCGCGCATTACGCCGGCTATTCGGCCTAGGTCGCGCGTGAAGAACTGAACGATCAGACTCGTCTCTTTGTATGCACGGGTGTGCAGTACCAGCGCGGAATCGTGCTCTTCGTGGAGCAACCTAAGAATATCCCAGACTTCGCAAGTGATGGGCGCTATTGGTCCAACCTTTGCGCACTTTCACCCACAGGTGCAACATCACTTTGGTCTCGAGCATCTGCTCAATGTCGAGGCGTGCTGCTTGTCCGACGAGTTTGAGCCGCTGACCTTTGTTACCGATCACGATGCGTTTCTGACCTTCGCGCTCGACAACGATGTCGGCGTGGATTTCAGTAATCGTCTCGCGCTGTTCAAAGGACTCGATGGAAACTGCGACGCTATGCGGAATCTCGTCCCCGAGCTGGCGCATGAGTTTCTCGCGCACAATCTCGCTCACCAAGAAGCGCTCAGATTGATCGGTTACCTCATCATCGGCAAATAGGTGCGGCCCTTCGGGAAGCCGGGCAAATACTTCGCGCCGAAACTCTTCCACGCCTTCGTTTCTGAGGGCACTCAACGGCAAGATTTCAGAAAAATTCCCTGTTTCACTCAGCCGCTGAATCTGCGGCAACAGATCTTCCTTCTGCTGCAGTAGGTCAACCTTGCTCAATGCAGCAAAGCATGGCTTGTTTTGCTGCTCCAACATTTGCATCACATGATTATCCTGCGGGGTCATTCGGCCGGCCTCTACAACTAGCACAACCACATCCATATCGCGTAACACGCTTGTTGCGCTTGCCACCATGTAGCGGTTGAGCGCTTTGGCGGTTTCGCGGTGTATGCCGGGTGTATCTACGTACACAGCCTGCATCGCGCCCTGCGTATCAACCCCGATTAGATTGTTGCGTGTCGTCTGCGGTTTTCGTGAAGTGATGCTGATCTTCTGTTTCAAGATGTGATTCAGAAGCGTCGATTTGCCGACATTGGGCCGACCGACGATGGCTACATAGCCACAATGCTGCACTGTGTCCAGCGGGTTAGACAAGATGTTGATCCTCGATGAGCTTTAGGACTTTCTCTGCAGCTTGCTGCTCGGCGCGACGCCGTGACGATGCGAAACCTACGTCGCTGACCTCCAATTCTGTGACGTCGCAGCGTATCTGAAAAAGCTTCGCGTGGTCAGCCCCGCTGACTTCCTCCACGTAATACGCCGGTAACGAAAACCCTGCGCCTTGCAGTAGCTCTTGCAACATCGTCTTCGCATCCTTTAATCCAGTTTGCGGCAGGTCACGCATGCGTGATTCGAACAGCCTGCATATCACGCCACGGGCGGCGTCAATTCCAGCGTCTTCGTGAACTGCCCCAATGATCGCTTCAAACGCATCTGCCACGATTGAGTCACGTTGCCGACCACCGCTTTTTAGCTCGCCCGAACCCAGCCGAACATGCTCAGGCAAGCCTATTTCGCGCGCCACCTCGGCAAGGGCGCGCCCCATTACCAAGCGTGAACGCATAAGCGTGAGTACATCCTCCTGGATGTCCGTGTAGCGTGCGTGTAGATCTGCTGCAACGACATAACCCAAGACGGCGTCACCAACAAACTCAAGCCGTTCGTTGTTATCCGTGGAGTAGCTTTTATGGCACAGCGCCTGGACCAACAGGTTGTCGTTGACGAACGAATGCCCGAGCTTATCTTCGAGTTTGGCTAACTGTTTTCGTTCTGGTTCAGAGAGCGGTGCACTATTCGAATATACGGACTTCATTGAAGGACAAAACCACATCTATATCAAAAAATAGATGCTCGCGCACTTCGTAGTCAATGTTAAGCACAGTTTGTTCCCGATCACGGTCAACTCTCACTCGTTGCGACACCGGTGTATAGATACTTTCAACTCGAAATTGCTTCTCGAAGTGCTCCATAATCTCGGCTCGCGACATTTTTTGATGGACCGAACCGATATCCAATCGGTCCGCTGCAGATTGAACAATGCGAAAGTCGATATAGTGCGGGCCCAATCTTAGGATGGATATCGCAGCGCCGGCGAGGATCATCAATAGCATCAGCCATAGCCAAACCGACATACCACGTTAGTTGCGTTTGTTGATCGGTTGTTTCATCAATCTCGCTCCGCTCGGAACGCTCTATCTCGTACCATTTCTAGTCTTCATTCACCGAATCCATTGATTACGAGCGAATGTCGGCCAGTGCCAACCTGGGGGTTTGTGGGTCCAGATCGCAACCGCTTTGCCAACTATATTTTCTTCTCGCGCCGGGCCCCAGAAGCGAGAGTCCTGGCTCTTGTCACGATTGTCCCCCATCATCAAATAATCGCCCGGACCCAGTTCCCAGTTTCGCGCACGTTCGGTGTCGCCGTTGCGATAAATCGCGTGATCAACGCCGCCAATGGACTCGGTATATTCGCGCATATTCATACGGCTACGTCGGTCTTCAAACTCACGTACGAACTTGTATGGCAATCGCGCGCCATTTATGAATAGCGCTTTGCCCTCGTAACGCACCTCGTCGCCCGGCAGCCCGATGACCCGTTTAATGAAATAGCGCGGATCATGCGGTGGGATAAACACCATGACATCACCCCGCTGCGGGTTCCCAACATCCATCACTTTGGTGCCGAATACCGGCAATCGCAACCCATAGGCATACTTGTTGACTAAAATGAAATCGCCCACATGTAAAGTCGGCACCATGGATTCAGACGGAATCTGATACGGCTCGGCCACGAAGCTGCGTAAGATCAAGACCAGCAAGAGCACCGGGAAGAAGGACTTTGCATACTCAACCAGCGTCGGATCATCTGCTTCGGGGTCTTTTTCTAACCGTCGGCGTCGTAGCAATAGGGTGTCCCCTAGCCACACCACCCCACATCCGAGAACTACCCAAAATAGGATCGCCGGTAGGTCGATATCCATCTAGCGATCCACCTTCAACACTGCCAAAAATGCCTCTTGTGGAATCTCCACATTCCCGAGTTGTTTCATACGCTTTTTGCCTTTTTTCTGCTTTTCCAGGAGCTTTTTCTTGCGCGTGATATCTCCGCCGTAGCATTTCGCCGTCACATTCTTGCGCAGCGCTTTGACGGTTTGGCGAGCTACCACTTGGCCGCCTACGGCGGCTTGCACTGCCACATCAAACATCTGTCGCGGAATCAGCTCTTTCATTTTCTCAGCTAGCGCCCGCCCGCGTCCATGCGCGTGGTCGCGGTGCACGATACCCGCGAGCGCATCGACTTTGTCACCGTTGATCAGGATATCGAGCTTAACGAGATTTGCCGCCGAAAAGTGGGTAAACCCATAGTCGAGCGACGCAAAGCCCCGGCTCACCGACTTGAGTCGATCGAAAAAATCCATGACCACTTCACTCATGGGCAATTCCCAGTGCATTGAAACTTGGCCTTGAGAAAATTGCATGTCTTTTTGCACACCCCGCCGCGCCACGCACAACGACATGACGTTACCTACATACTCTTGCGGCAATAAGATATTCACATCAGCGATAGGTTCGCGCATTTGGTTGTAATTGGCTGGCAACCGCGAGGGGTTGTCGATCAACTCAACGCTGCCATCGGACAACTCGATCTCATAGACCACGGACGGTGCTGAGGTGATCAAGGCTAATCCATACTCGCGTTCGAGACGTTCTTGCACGATTTCCATGTGTAGCATGCCGAGAAACCCGCAACGGAAGCCAAACCCCAGGGCCTCGGAACTTTCTGGTTCATAGAACAAAGACGCATCATTCAAGACAAGCTTGCTCAACGCTTCCCGGAAGTTTTCAAAATCTTCCGAGTTCACCGGGAATAGGCCTGCATAGACCTGTGGTTTGACCTGGTCGAAACCAGGCAATTGCGGCACATCCGGTACGTTTGCCGGCACCAGCGTGTCCCCAACCGGTGCCCCTTTTACCTCTTTGATGCCGGCAACGACGTAACCCACCTCTCCGGCAGCCAATGCCAGATCGGACACGCGTTTCGGGGTAAACCGCCCCAACTCGTCAATCGTGTGAACCTTGCCTGTCGATTTGACCAGTATTCGACCCCCTTTCTTGAGCTCCCCTTGCATCACCCTTACGAGGGACACAACCCCGAGATAGTTGTCGAACCAAGAGTCGATAATTAGCGCCTGAAGGTCAGCGGTCTTGTCGCCATCCGGTGGTGGAATTCGATCAACCAGGTAGCGCAATAACCCGTCCACGCCCGCACCCGTTTTCGCGCTGACTTGCTGGATGTCGCTCACGTCCAGACCTATGATTTCTTCAATCTCGGCCGCAACTTTATCGGGATCAGCCTGCGGCAAATCAAGCTTATTGAGTACGGGCAACACCTCGAGACCTTGTTCGATGGCGGTGTAGCAGTTGGCGACTGACTGAGCCTCAACGCCTTGTGCGGCATCCACAACCAACAACGCGCCTTCGCAGGCGGCTAACGAACGCGATACCTCGTAGCTGAAATCTACATGCCCTGGCGTATCGATGAAGTTGAGCTGAAAGAGATCACCGTCGGGATGCTGGTATTGCAGGGTCACGCTTTGGGCTTTGATGGTGATACCGCGCTCACGCTCCAAGTCCATCGAATCGAGCACCTGCGCAGCCATCTCACGCTCCGCCAAGCCACCGCAGCGCTGGATGAAGCGGTCTGCCAGCGTGGACTTGCCGTGATCTATATGGGCAATAATCGAAAAGTTTCTAATGTGCTGGTTGTCGGGCACTATCGAATCGGCCGGTTGAAACGCGCGCGAGTGTACACCGGTGTGACGACACGCACCAAACCGCCATACAGGGGAATAAGTAAGTCGTAGCGCCTAGTCCGGGACTCGAATTGGCAAGAACACCGGGCTACCATTGCGCAATACCAATACTGGGTATGTCCTGCCGGCACTGAGACCGTTCGCAATTTCTTCGAGATCACCAACATTATCCACGGCTTGATTATTCAGGCGTGTAATCACGTCGCCGGTTTGGACACCAGCCTGTATAGCACTATTTTGCGCTTCTAAGACCCGCACACCTACCTCAGTACCCAATCGAACCCGCTCATCTGCGGATAGATCTTGCACCACAAGCCCAAGACGATTCGAGCCCGATGTCGTTGCCGCGGGGCGCTGGGCAAAAAGGTCATCTGGCAACTCACCGATTTTCAGGTTGAGCTCCTGTTTTTCACCACCGCGCACGATGGCCAGGATTGCTTCATCTCCAGCAGGAACGCGTCCAACGAAGTGCGGCAATTGCGCCGACCGTTCGATGACCTTACCGTTGAAGTGGGTAATGATGTCACCCTCCTGCAGGCCGCCGTTCTGCGCGGGGCTTCCCTCCATGACCTGATTGATCAAAGCCCCAAAGGGCCGATCCAAACCGAAGCTCTCGGCTAGATCACGATCGACAACTTGTATCATGACCCCCAACCAACCTCGCGACACGCGCCCGGTTTCACGCAACTGGTCGGCAACTTCTATTGCAACATCAATAGGTATCGCAAACGAAACGCCCATGAACCCGCCGGAGTTGGAATAGATCTGTGAGTTGATTCCCACGACCTCGCCTTCCAAATTGAATAGCGGTCCACCTGAATTGCCCGGATTGATCGCCACATCCGTTTGAAGATAAGGCACATAGTTGCCTTGCTCATTCGGCAAACTACGGCCTTTGGCGCTGACAATACCTGCGGTGACCGAATACTCAAAGCCAAACGGCGAACCGATGGCGAGCACCCATTCGCCAACTTTCAACGTTTCCGACTTGCCAAGCGTGACCACTGGCAAGTCTTCGTCGGTCTCGACCTTGAGCACGGCCAAATCCGATGTTGGATCCGCCCCGACCAACTCTGCGATCAATTCACGCCGGTCGCTCAAGCGAACCACAATCTCACTCGATCGATCGACCACGTGATTATTGGTCAATATGTAGCCATCTTTACTGATAATGAAGCCGCTCCCAAGCGAAGCCCGCGGTCGGTCACTGGGTGGTTGTGGACGAAAGAAACGAAAAAATTCTTGCAGCTGATCGTCGCGCGGTGCGCGTTGGCGTTGACCAGGCTGCACCAAGGGCCGTTCGGCCACGGTACTGATATTGACCACAGCGGCGGCATTGTCTTCCACCAACTGGGTAAAATCAGGTAGCTCAACAGCATTCGCCGAGGCGCCGGCGACCATCATTACCGGAAGTACGATGAGGGCAACAAGACGGGCCTTAATTCGTGTCATAACTTCAGACATCACGTTTCCTTTAATTGGGTTCTACGATCAACGCGTCGCTCACATGATCGACGCTAACGACCGACATCATTTCGATGAACCTATCCTGCCAAGGTCTCAATAACCCTGCGGTGACGGCAAGAATCGCCGCGACCACTCCTAGCATGACCAGTTCATCACCGGCTCCCCAAAAGTTCTGATAAAACACCACTGCAACCACCAAGCATACTATTGGCAGACCAAAAACACACAAAACGACGGTGTTTAACCCACGTTGGCTCACGCTTATTCCGCCTGATCCCGATGAAGTATCACCCCAACACCGGGCAGGACAGGTCCCGCATGCGCTCGGCACCCCAGTATGGAGAACGATTTTGCGCGCATTCACTAAACGCTAGCCTCTATGCTGAACTGTGCGGATAACTTGCCGCGCGGTAGTGAGCGGGATCTCGCCGATTAAGGTGACAAGATAAGACCCTGCGTCAATCTCCAGACCATGACTTACAGCGACCGTCGCACCGTGCTGAGAAGCCATTTCCGAAGCGCCGTTATTCGGCATATTTTCGATGAATATAGAAAATGATGCCAAACCGTCGGAATACATAAGAATACTTACTGGGTTGTCACTCACGCGCTTGCGGCGAAGATCGGCAGTCGCCATCGCAAACCCCGATGGCAACCAACCGGTTGTCCATTGCATCGTGGGGGTTGGGGTCGCGGATACAGGAGCGCTTTCATTGGAGACTAACCGTAGGTGGCTGACGTTCGAGCCCTGCGATTCGCCTGCCTCTAACGCGTCGGCGCTCACACTTTCGCCAATCGTGATCGTGTTGAATTGGAATATTTCGAGCCGTTGACCGTCATGATCGATTAATTCAGATCGCAACAGTAAGTGGGTCAAATCATCCAACCATAGGCGATAGCCAAACCGGTGCTCATCTTTCGGCGCAACGGCCAAGCGAATTGAAGATCGGCCCGCGATACGCCCGTCCCCAGCACGCTCCACCATGTAGGAGTGCGAAAGCTGGTCAAAACTGCGGACAAAAGCACGCGCGAAAGGTCCCGACGGAATACTCTCCTCCAACGCCAACAAATCGTCGCCCGGCATGACGATACAAGCGACTTCCTCACCGTGGCGAATGATCTCGCGTGGCGCTCCGTTGAGATGCACCAAGCGTTCACGCTGGACGTCGTCGATTATTTTATGAACCACCCGCAGGGTTGCCAGATCTTGGCCGCTAAAGTAGCTGAATACGCCGTCATAGCTCTGCTCGGCGAATGCCCGATTCATGCTGTTGAGTAGTTCTTCGCCTTCAGCGTCAGCAGCAACGCTCGGCGCATAACATGCCCAAGTGAGCAATAGCGCGTACAGACAGCTAATTCGGTAATTCATTCGGCGTTTCTTTTGCGTTCTCTCATTGTTCTTCGAGTGATGTAGGCACTTCGCTCAGTCCAGGCTCGGTAGCTCGGGTTCTTCACCTGCTTGCATATCGGATTCATCGAACGTGGCCAACTTGGTAAAGCTGGCCACGCCGATCTGATGCATGCCGCGGAACTGGGCATGCCGAACGTAGTAGGCGTTGCGGCGCTGTCGGTCCGCTGGCGTGATCTGTCCGCCGACCACTTGTAGCCCCGCGCTAGGTACGCTTAGATCTTGCGCGATCTCGGTATCGTCTTGGAAAATGTCACCGTTTAGCACAACGACCAGTGCCACAGTCGCCGCCACAACGCTCCCAGCAAGGCGTCGCCAAAATACCCCGGGAGATTTAGGCGATTTACCATGCGGTACGCTCACAGCGACCACATCGACCCCATCGTCGGCGCCGGTCTGCTCGGCAAGCAACTCACTCCAGATAGCATCGCGCAACTGCGGCGCATAGGCTTGCGGTTTTTTCTGCATTAGATCCCGGATCATATGCAATCGTTGCCATTGACAGCGTAGCGCTGGATCACCTTGTACTTCATCCAACACACGCCGCAGCTCAAACGCATCCGCTTCATCGTCCATCGCCGCCGACAGCGATTCTCTTAGTTGCTCCGACATGGCCTGCCGCCTGCATATCTGCTCATTACTTCACTCATGTCTATGTTCGTCTTGGGCTCTTTTCTCTTACGTCTTTTATCTTCTGTCTTCTCTCTTATAGCGCTTCTCATCTCTCTTGAGTGCCACTTGTGCTTATCACGTTTGCGAGTGTCACTTGGGGTGTCGTCATTCGGGATGTCCCCTCAACACGACCACAAGAGCTTAGTTAATGCAACATATGACCGCAATTGGACCCTATTAGTTCGATTCTTCATCGGTATTTGATAACAGTGGCCGCATACGTTGTTCAATGTGTTCACGCGCTCTAAAAATGCGGCTACGGACGGTGCCTACCGGACACTCTAGTATTTGGGCTATCTGCTCATAGCTCAACCCGTCAAATTCACGCAAGGTCAGGGCGCTGCGCAAGTCTTCAGGCAACTCACCAATTGCCGCGTCGATCACCGCCTTTAATTGATCACGTTTCAACGCCGATTCAGGATCTTCCGATTCGCGAAGCATATCTGCATCGTCCCGATAGTCTGCATCCTCCACATCGACGTCCATGCTCGGAGGTCGCCGACTACGAGCAACCAGATGATTCTTCGCGGTATTGATGGCGATGCGGTAAAGCCAGGTGTAGAACGCGCTATCGCCGCGAAAGCGCGGCAAGGCACGGTACGCCTTTATAAACGCTTCCTGGGCGACGTCCTGAACCTCCTCGGTGTCGCGCACGTAGCGCGAAATCAGGTTGAGAATCTTGCCCTGATACCGCGAGAACAGCATGTCGAAGGCTTCCAGATCACCTTTCTGCACGCGTTTTACGAGTTCTTTGTCAGTATCCTCTGCCAAGTCTCAATCGTCAGTGGCCAATAGGCGCGATATTCTGCCGTGGCGCGGCGCTATATACTAGCTGCAAGCCAAAATAGTGATCGCAAAATGTCTCAGCGTTTTTCGACTGACGTACTTATCATCGGCGGAGGTGCCGCAGGCCTATCCGCAGCGCTCAAGCTCGCTGATCGAGCACGCGTAACCGTGCTTTGCAAGGGCGACCTTACCAGCGGGTCGTCGCATTGGGCGCAGGGCGGCATTGCCGCGGTGACCGACGTCGACGACAGCTTTGCCGACCATGTCAACGATACGCTCGTGGCGGGGGCGGGTTTATGCGACGAGGCGATTGTGCGTTGTGTCGTTGAGGCGGCGCCTGAGGTCATCCGGTCCCTGACTGCCTGGGGTGTGCAATTTGATCGCAATGAAAACGAATATCACCTAACCCGGGAAGGCGGCCATTCGCATCGACGAGTGTTGCACGTGGCAGACGCCACTGGCAAAGCCATTACCAAAACCTTGACCAGTCAGGTCTTGGACCATCCAAACATCGAGCTATTTAGTGATCGCGTCGCAATCGACCTGATCAATCCATCCAAACTTGGCCGCTACCCGAGCCGCTGTGCCGGCGCGTATGTGTTGAACCGTAGTTCCGGGCACGTTGAAGTATTCCAATCCCAATTCGTGATTCTGGCGACGGGCGGCGCCAGCAAGGTTTATCTTTATACGAGCAATCCAGACAGTTCCACGGGCGATGGCATCGCCATGGCGTGGCGCGCGGGTTGCCGTGTGGCAAATATGGAATTCAATCAATTCCATCCAACCTGTCTTTACCATCCGCATGCTGGATCATTCCTAATTTCCGAAGCCGTGCGTGGTGAGGGCGGCGTACTACGCCTCGCCGATGGCGAGGCATTCATGCAGCGCTACGATGACCGCGGAGACTTGGCCCCGCGGGACATCGTAGCTCGCGCGATAGACCATGAAATGAAACGGCTTGGTGCGGATTGCGTGTACCTAGACATCACCCACCGTCCTCAAGATTTCATCCTCGGTCACTTCCCTACGATCGCCGAGCGTTGCTTGGAATTGGGCATCGACATAACGAAAGAACCAATACCCGTCGTCCCAGCCGCACATTACACATGCGGCGGGGTACTGGTAGACAGCCACGGTCGCACGGACCTTGCACATCTTTATGCTATCGGGGAGGTGAGCTATACAGGCCTACACGGGGCGAACAGGCTTGCCAGCAATTCATTGCTGGAGTGTTTGGTCTTCGCCGACCGGGCAGCAAACAAAATCAAAGAAGAATTGGCAACCGCCGAGGACTTTCCGAACGTGCCGCACTGGGACGAATCTCAAGTCACCGATTCAGATGAGAGCATCGTCATCGCACATAATTGGGACGAGCTGCGACGTTTCATGTGGGACTATGTGGGCATCGTACGAACCAACAAACGACTGCAGCGCGCGCAACACCGAATCGATTTATTGAAGCAGGAAATCAACGATTACTACGCCAACTATCGCATTACCAACGATCTTATTGAGTTGCGAAACCTACTCCACGTAGCGGAGCTGATCGTTCGTTCAGCATTAAAACGTCAAGAAAGTCGAGGTTTGCATTTCATCCTCGACCATCCGGAAATGCGCCCGAATGCGGCAGACACGATCATGTTTCCCGGATCAATCGATCACTTGGATATGCTCAAACCGACCGGTTGACGCAGTAACGTGAGTTTGGCGTAGCGCCGCAACGCGACAAAATCCTCCGCCCCTACCTCATCGCAATAGACCCACTGCCAGTCGAGATCACGAAACTTGAACGCGATCGCGAACGGTGACTGCCAGTAGTGAACAAGCTCGCCGCTCGCGATGAACGTCACTAGTTGCCGCCACGCCTGCCGCTGCCAAGCGACCCGTGATGCTAATAGTGCAAGCCCGAAACCTGCATCGCCGAGGATGACGAAGCCCACATAACACCCGAGCGCCATGAATAGCAGCGCAGTGGATTTGCGAAACCTGGAAGGATAAAAGCAAATATTCACCGGCTACCCTACGATGGCTATAGCTGGCCCACGTTCTCGAGAATCTTCTCAATCACTCGGGCTTGCGTTGCATCATGCGGCACGTCGCGGCGCTGTAACCAATCAAAAATTTGCCAGTCCTCTTCACTCAATATTGCCTCATAGGCCTGCTTCTCAGGCGCGCTCAACGCATCGAAGTGATCGCGAAGGAACGGTACGAGTTTCAATTCAAGCTCCAACATACCGCGCCGGCTGCGCCAGTAGATGTGTTTGTGCCGCGTGGGATCCATCATATTTGCTTTTTCAATTGGGCTTCAGGCAGTCTAGCGCCTACGTATTGGTAAGATAAGCGCGACTCATCATGGCAGACAAGACCTCGCCGGCCCTCCTATGGCAAAACGCTGCCCTCGTGAGAATTGTTGGCCCACACGCCAAGGAGTTTCTGCAAGGCTACCTGTCGAGCAACACCGACCATCTGAAGCAGGACAGCGCGTTACCCATGACCGTGTGCAATCTGCAAGGCCGTGTTGTGGCATCGGGATGGGCGCTCGAAACGTCAGATGGCACCGGCTTGCTCGTGCACACGTCACTGGCGCAGACCGTGGTTGCGTTTCTGCGCCCCTACGTGACGTTTTCGAACTGCGACTTCGCCAGCAACAACGGGGTGCCCGAAGGTAGTTGCTTGCTCATTGACCCCGAAGGCTGCGAATTGGTGGAAGGATTGGCCGTTCGCCCGGCCGATCGACCACCCGCTCAGTCTCAAGATGGATCAGCGGTTGCAACCCATGCACTCACGAAAGCGGGCTTTGTATTTGTTAGCGAACCCGTTAGCGCACGCTTCCTGCCTCAAATGTTGGGCTTGCACGAACGCGGCGCGGTCGACTTCGATAAAGGCTGCTATTTGGGCCAGGAAATCGTTGCCCGCGCGCAGTTTCGTGGCGCGATCAAGCGTCAGCTCCACTACCTCGAGGCTGCGGAATTCGACGGCGACGTCAATGTAGGCGACCAAACCGACAACAAGGCAGTCATAGTCCAGCTCGCAAACGATGGCGCGCTTGCTGTGGTCCCGGTCTAATTCTAAGACACCAGTCATTTAACGACACGGAAGAACCCCGACCCGCGGTCGCCCTTACTCCTGGCGTGGTTTCAATGCCGGGTCAAACAGCCACTGAATGCTCGAAAAATCCAATTGTCCGGCCTCGTTAGCCGCTTTGTGCACTCGATAGAGGCTTTGCGCGAGCGAGCCAAGCGGCACTGAACTTCCGCTGGCTTGCGCGGTTTGCATCGCCAATCCTAAATCCTTATTCATTAAATCGACAAGAAATCCCCCAACGTAACCACGCGATGCGGGAACGTCTGGCATAACTTGTGGATATGGGTTGTACACATTAAGTGGCCAGTTGCTGCCCGATGAAGCTTGCATGATCTGTGATAACACCGTTGGATCGAGGCCGTTGGCAACGCCCAACGCGAGTGCCTCTGCGGTACCTGCCATCTGCACTGCCAACAGCATATTGTTGCAGATCTTGGCGGTTTGGCCCGATCCTGACGTGCCCGCGTGTAGGATATTGGCCCCCATACAGTCCAATACCGGTCGCGCTTGCTCGAGCGCATCAGCGTCGCCACCCACGATAAATGTCAACGTGCCCGCCGTGGCGCCTGCGGTACCGCCGGAAACCGGGGCGTCCAACACCTGAATTCCGCGCGTTGCAGCCTGGCCAGCTACCGCCAATGCCGACGCCGGGTCGATTGTCGAGCAATCGATAACTAGAGTTGTCGCGGAAAGGTGGTCGAGGAGTCCACTGTCTCCCAGATACAACGCGCGCACATGCTCACCGGCTGGCAGCATGCTTACAAGTATATCGGCGTCGGTTGCCGCTTCTTGCGCACTACCACACGCCGTGATGCCATCCAGCGTATCCATATTCGCCTGCACAATGTCATACGCCGCAACTGCGAACCCTCGTGCGACGAGGTTCGCCGCCATTGGGCCACCCATGTTGCCAAGGCCAATAAAGCCAACTCGAGTTTTGTTCTCATTTGTTGTGCTCATAAATGTTCTCCAAGATCGCCAAGCGGATGTTGCGTCCATGGGGGCGCAAAATGACTCAACACATGTTGTCTAGGTAACGTCGCTAAATCGTTGTATTGCCAATTAGGGTTATTGTCTTTGTCAATCAACAGCGCACGCACACCCTCGCTAAAATCGCGGTTGTTTGCGCAATGCGTGGCGATGGTCAACTCCATTCTGAACGTGTCTGCGATAGTCATTGTCTGGACCCGTTTGAGCTGTTCCACGACTATGCCTGCGCTAGTCGGGCAGCCTTGGTCGAGGTTTTTGATTCCGCGCTGGACCCATTCGTTTTCACTTGGCAGTTCGGTCAGGGCGGCGACTTGCGCAGCTACATCATCGAAATCGATCGCTCGCTCCGGGACATCGGAGATTCGTGCTGCCGGCATGAGGGAGTCGTCAACCGTCAACTGCTCGTCCAACAAATCGTCCAACAAACCCTGGGTGGGAGCGGTGTGCCAGGGCAATCGGCACAGCTGGTTTATTAGCGACGCACGGGACCCATGGGCAATGCAATGGGTAGCGATACCCAGCTGCAAGGCATCAGTAGCGTTGATTTGACTGCCCGTTAAAGCGAGAAAGATTGCATAGTGCTGGGGTATGTTTTTCAAGAGCCAGCTTGCCCCGGCATCCGGGAACAGCCCGATCGAAATTTCCGGCGAGGCTATCCGACTGCGCTCGGTCAAGACGCGATAGGCTGATGCGCTCAGGAGTCCTAACCCACCACCCATGACGATGCCATGTCCCAACGTGATGACCGGCTTGGGGTACGTGTGGATGTAGTGGTCCAAACGATACTCTTCTTCGAAGAAGCGATAAGGGTAGTCGTCCACGATGCGTTCTTGCTCGTGGTTGGCGACCATCGCGCGATAAAGTGCTTGAATGTCCCCACCGGCACAAAATGCTTTATCGCCGGCGCCGGTTAGCACCACCAGAACCACGTCATCTTGCGTCGCCCATCGACGTAGCGTTTGTGTGAGCTCTCTCACCATTTGTAGATCGAGCGAATTCAGGGTTGCCTCGGAGTTGAGCTGCGCCTCGGCGATGATGTGGCCTGAATCGCAAGCATGCTCAGTACAAATCAATAAGCCTTTAGCCATCAGCTGTTGGACCACTGCGGCGAGCGTTTTTGCAAAAACGCGTTCACACCTTCGGCCTGGTCCTGCGTATCAAACAAACGTACAAATGCATCCCGTTCGATCGAATATGCCTCTTCTACACTCCCACTGCGTGCCCGACGGATCAAATCTTTACATGCCGCCACCGCCATGGGGCTCTGCTTTGCCACCGATTGTGCGATTTCCATAGCTCGTGCAAGACTTTCGCCGCGTCCGGCAACCTCTTCGACCAAGCCTATTTCGAGCGAGGCCGTGGCCGTCATCCGTTCGCCACAAAGAATCATTCGCTTTGCCCAGCTTTCGCCGACGGTCCATGCTAGGTTTTGCGTACCACCGCCACATGGGAGGAGACCAACCGACGCTTCAGGCAACGCTAACTCGGCGTGCGTTTCGGCTATGCGAATGTCGCAAGCCAACGCGCACTCTAGGCCACCGCCCATGGCGTACCCGTTGATGGCAGCTATGCTGACGCCGCGAAACGCCGCTAACGCCTCAAAAGCGCGGCCAAAATGATCGGCCATTTGGCGCGCCACGGCAGTATCACCGTCGGCGAATAGCGATAGCTCGGCGCCAGCCGAGAAGAACTTCTCTCCCTGCCCGGTTATGACAAGTGCATACACCGAAGGGTCGAGGTCACTATCACGAACCAACTGTTCGAGGGCGTCTAGACTCTCAAGATCCCATGTATTCGCGGGTGGATTATTGATCGTGACCTGGAGCGTATTGCCATGCAATGCCACCAATATCTTCGGCGTTCGTGACTCGACCATGATGGACTCTCGATACTATTCGATGGCAAGCCAGTCTATCGCATCGCGCCCGTGCTTCACGAGGTAATCGTTCGCCTTAGAGAAATGCTTGCAGCCAAAAAAACCACTATGTGCTGATAGTGGAGACGGATGGGGAGCCGTGAACACACAGTGTTCTCGGGGATCGACCATTGCACCTTTCTTGCGCGCATACCCGCCCCAAAGTAGAAAAACCAAGCCTGAGCGTTCAGCCACGAGCCTTGCCACAACGGCATCGGTAAACTGCTCCCAGCCTTTGCCTTGGTGCGACCCGGCACGACTGTGCTCAACACTCAACACCGCGTTCAACAACAACACCCCTTGTCGCGCCCAGCCGGTGAGGCAGCCGCGGGCATCGTCTTGCGGGGCTACGCCTAGATCGCTGCTTATCTCTTTAAAGACATTCACCAGCGATGGCGGCCGGGCAACGCCTGAGCGCACCGAGAAGCACAAACCATGAGCCTGGCCGGCACCGTGGTAAGGGTCCTGCCCTATGATCACGACCTTAACGTTTTGCACTGGGGTGAGATCCAATGCTGCGAACATCTGCTCCCCCGGAGGATAAATGCGCTTGCCTTTGCGTTTCTCATCAACCAGAAACTGACGCAGCTGCACCATATAGCGCTGCTCGAACTCAGGTCCAAGCAGCTCCAGCCAAGAGTCCTCCAGCCGAGCTTGAGAACTCATTGACCAACCTTCACGTTCTGGTGCTCAAGTTCCTGCATGACCATCGGTAGATTTGCACACCCCTATTGAGACCGCATGAGAGGAAATAGCAACACATCGCGAATAGACGGCGAATCTGTCAACAGCATAACAAGCCGATCGATGCCGAGCCCTTCTCCCGCAGTCGGCGGAAGCCCGTACTCCAATGCTGTCACATAGTCTTGATCGTAATGCATCGCCTCTTCATCGCCGTGGCTTTTGAGCTCCGCTTGCTTGCGAAATCGCTCGGCTTGATCAATTGGATCATTGAGTTCGGAAAACCCATTGGCGTATTCCCGCCCACAGATGAACAACTCGAATCGATCAGTAACAGCCGAGTTGCTGTCGTTGCGCCTCGCCAAAGGCGATACTTCCGCCGGATACTCGGTGATATATGTTGGGTCGCCCAACTGGCTCTCAACTCGCGCATCAAATACCTCCATTTGCAGCCTGCCGACGCCCCAACTGTCTTCGCTTGCCAAGTTCACGCGCGCAAGAAATCCGCGCAGCTTGTCTTCGTCGGTGACATCATTTTCGTTCAAATCGGTGAATCGCACGATTGATTCGGCCATGGGCAATCGTTCGGGTGCATTGCCGAAATTCAATTTGTAATCCTGGTATTGCAGCTCGTACGAACCATGGATGTCGTGGCACAACACGCGCATCAATTCATCGGTCAACTCCATCAAGTCCCGATAATCTGCATAGGCTTGGTAAAACTCGAGCATCGTAAACTCTGGGTTGTGTCGCGTAGACAGACCTTCGTTGCGGAAGTTTCGATTGATCTCGAAAACGCGCTCAAAGCCGCCGACGACCAAGCGCTTTAGATAGAGTTCAGGTGCGACGCGCAAATACAAATCCATATCCATCGCGTTATGGTGCGTGACGAACGGCCGCGCAGTTGCCCCTCCAGGGATCGCCTGCATCATTGGCGTCTCGACTTCGAGATAGTCGCGATCGATGAAGAACTCACGCACTCTTTGAATCACGTTGGACCGAGTCGTGAAGACCTCGCGCGACTTGTCATTCATCATTAGGTCAAGGTAGCGCTGACGGTAACGAATCTCTTGATCATGAAGCCCATGAAATTTTTCCGGCAACGGCTGCAATGTCTTGTTCAACAGGTCAATCGTGTGTGCCTTTACGCTCAACTCGCCTTTGTTGGTGCGCATCAACGTACCTTGCACCCCAACGATGTCGCCGATATCCCACAGCTTTTTGAATGAGTCGTAGACTTCCTCGCCAAGATCGTTTTTTGACAAATAGCACTGAATTTGCCCCGAGACATCCTTTAGCGTCACGAAACCCGCCTTACCCATCACCCGGCGCAACATGACGCGCCCACACACCGCAACAGGCACTGCTAGTGCTTCAAGTGTTGGTTTGTCCTCGTTTGCATATTTAACGTGGAGGGAGTGCGCCAGCGCATCGCGGCGGAATTCGTTGACATAGCCACCGGTGGCGGCAATCCATGCTTCCATCTTGGCTTTGCGTACTTCGCGGATGTCGTGTTCGTCTGCCATTACATGCCCCTATTCACTCTACTTCGGCCTTCTCTGTTCATGGAACAACGCTTCACCACCTTGGTGGTTCCAGTAATGTTCCGCGCGCGATTACGTGTGTGCGGGTCCAGCACGATTAAGGCTCTACCACAGCCTTCTCTCTGAACAACACGTTCGCGCGGCCGCCAGATTACTGGCCGGCTTTTAAGCTTGCTTCAATAAACCCATCAATGTCACCGTCCAACACCGCATTCGGGTCGGTTCGTTCGATCTGGGTGCGCAAATCTTTAACGCGCGATTGATCCAATACGTAAGATCGTATTTGGCTACCCCAGCCAATGTCGGCTTTGGCCTCCTCGACGGCTTGTTGTTCTTGTCTGCGTGATAACATCTCAAGTTCGTAGAGTTTTGCACGCAGTTGCTTGTACGCGTTGTCCTTGTTCTGATGCTGCGATCGCTCACTTTGGCACTGCACCACTGTGTTCGTCGGCAAATGCGTCAATCGCACCGCCGAGTCAGTCCGGTTGACATGCTGGCCACCGGCACCGCTCGCGCGATAGGTGTCCACGCGCACCTCCGCAGGATTGATCTCGATCTCGATATCGTCATCGATCTCGGGCGACACGAATACAGATGCGAACGATGTATGCCGTCGGTTGCCAGCATCGAACGGCGACCTCCTAACAAGTCGGTGCACACCCGTCTCCGTGCGCGCCCAACCAAATGCGTATTCCCCGCGCACCATGACAGTCGCGCTTTTGATGCCGGCGACATCGCCTGGCGACAATTCCGTAACCTCTGTATTGAAGCCTCGTTTTTCGGCCCATCGCAAATACATACGCAACAACATCTCGGCCCAATCTTGGGCTTCCGTACCACCAGACCCGGACTGGATTTCGAGGAACGCGTTGTGCGCATCCATCTCGCCGTGAAACATGCGCCTAAACTCTAACTCAGCGAGGGTCGCGTCAATCCGACCGAGCTCTTCTGCAATCTCGTCCAATGCACCTTGGTCCGCATCCTCGCTCGCCATCTGGGCGAGATCTGCAAAGTCTTGCAAGGTTTCCGTCGAGCCTAGTAGCACTTTAACTACTTGCTCAAGTTCGGACTGTTCACGACCTAGCTGCTGTGCGCGTTCAGGATCTTCCCATACGCTGGCCTGCGCTAGATCGCGTTCGACCTCCTCGAGGCGTTCGCGCTTTGCAGCAAAGTCAAAGATACCCCCTCAGCGCAAGGTCGCGCGCGCGAAGATGTTTGATTTGCTCTTTTATCGCGGTGATTTCGGCCATGACATGCTGTTCTTAGTAGTTGGGGTCGGAACAAAATGGTCCGCGGCGGCAACCCGCCCACGACCCCGATTGGACCAGATCAAGCGGCGCGTAGTCTAAGCCAAAGGTTGCATGTACTCCACCACGAGCTGCAGGGTCGGCAGTTCGCCGTAATCGTTCTCCTGTGCACGGTAGACCATTCGCACCCTTAGCGGTATTTGCGCAAACGGCGGATGACGAAACGCAATTGCATCGATGAGCCGACCGGCGGTTTTCACAACCAACTTGAGGTGTATCTCGCCCACGATCCGTTGGCTGACGAGGTCAAAATCGCCACTGAACAAAGGCTCTGGAAACCCATTGCCCCAGGGACCGCCGCCATTTAGCTCAGCAACAGTGGCAAGGTTTAGATACTCCGGAGCGAGTTCGCCATCTGTCAGCAACCTAGCTTGCAATTGCTGTTCGGTAACAAGAGCCCGCACCGATTTATCGAAGATCACCTGGAACCGCTCGAAGTGTATTCGCTTGATGGAGAGGCCAGCGGCCATCGCGTGACCGCCGAATTTTAAGAGCAACCCAGGATGGCTCGTTGCCACTTGATCGAGCACATCACGAATGTGCAGACCTTGAATACTGCGCGCACTGCCTTTCAATTCATCAGGCGTAATATCCCCTGCGTCGGCAAAGGCGATGACGGGTCTATTGAATTTTTCGCGCAAACGACCTGCGACAATCCCAACGACGCCTTGATGAAACCGTTCGTGATAAACACACAAACCAACGCGGCTTGAATCGAGCTGGGCCTCGGCCAGAATCATCTCGGCGTCACTCGTCATCGTAGCTTCGATCGTGCGGCGGGATTTGTTCAACTCATCCAGTGCACGAGCTAGATTGCGCGCCGAGGCGTCATCATCTGCGAGAAGGCACTTTATACCAATCGCCATATCCTCAAGCCGTCCAGCCGCATTCAGCCGCGGGCCTATGGCGAATCCCAGATCCTGTGCATGCAGTGAACTCAGGCGACGACCTGCCACTTCCGCAAGGGCCTTAATGCCCGGCCTGCATTTACCATGACGAATGCGACGAATGCCTTGATGGACCAAAACGCGATTGTTCTTGTCCAAAGGCACCACATCAGCAATGGTGCCCAGTGCAACCAAATCCAGAAACTGGGCCAAGTTTGGTTCCGGCTTTTCATTGCTAAACCAACCCTGTTGACGCAATTCAGCGCGAAGCTGACCCAGAAGATAATAAGCAACGCCCACCCCCGCGATTGCACGGCTAGCAAATTCTGCTTCTGGTAGATTCGGATTCACAAGCGCCAAGGCTTTGGGCCGAACCGCGCCAGGTAAGTGGTGGTCCGTAACAATAACCTCCACGCCGGCCGCATTTGCGGCTTCGACGCCAAGCACGCTGGCGACACCGTTGTCGACTGTAACGATGAGCCTCGGCTCCATCAGTAGGGCAATATCAACGATTTCTGGAGATAGCCCGTAGCCAAACTCAAACCGATTGGGAACGATAAAATCGACCGAAGACAAGCCCATTGCGCGCAACGCAAGCACACACAGCGCAACGGAGGTCGCGCCGTCCGCATCAAAGTCGCCGACGATGACAATTTTTTCCTGTCGGGTTACAGCACGGGCCAGGCGTTTTGCGGCAATATCGATATCGGGCAACGCGACAGGCGATATAAGGCCGCTCAACCCACGATCGAGATCGCCTACATCGTGAATACCGCGACCCCGATATATGCGATCGAGCACGACACTATTGATGCCAGGAAGCTGACTACCCGTCAGTTCGCGACTAGTGATTTCCAAAAGGGATGTCCGTTTTAGAGCCTTCAGCGGGTAGAGAGCCCTCAGCGGATAAAGAGCCTTCAGCGTGCCGGGCCCGGGCAGGCATCATCGCGCGTGAAACAAACGAGCACCTGGATGTGCGAGGGCCCACTAAAGCGACTCAACGCGAATACGTGCAATGTCTCCCGCCACGTATTGAAGTCCACTGAGTTGGTCGAGCGCGGCGTTGATCGAATTCTCAGTCGTTTCATTCGTCAAAATGACTATGGCCACCGCATCTTGTTCGGCTTGCGGTTCCTTTTGAATCGCCGCTTCAATACTTATATTGTGCGAAGAGAGCGCTTTGGCTACCTCGGCAAACACTCCGGGCTGGTCGAGTGTAGGAATGCGAAGATAATGGGCACTCACAATGTCCCCCATTGCAACGACCGGTGGCCCGTCTTCAATTTGTGGGGCATGCGCGCCTTCGAGGTCGTCAATTCGCTGCGCGACAGCAACGATATCGGCAAGCACTGCCGATGCGGTCGCAGCACCCCCTGCTCCGGGACCGCTAAACAACGTATTCCCGGCGGCATCGCTTTTTACAAGCACCGCATTCTGCTCGTTATCTACATGGGCCAACAGCTGTGATTTGGCAATGAGCGCCGGATGGACACGCGCTTCCAGGCCAGCTTCAATGCTTCGAACGATTCCTAAGTGCTTGATGCGATAGCCGAGTTCATCTGCATACTTGATATCTTCGGCGGTGACCTTGGTGATACCTTCCACGTAAACCCGCGAAAAGTCATAAGCACTGTCGAACGCCAAGGCTAACAAGATAGTTAACTTGTGGGCTGCATCGATCCCTTCAACATCGCTCGACGGGTCGGCTTCGGCAAAGCCCAGTGCTTGCGCTTCGGCCAACGCTTCGTCAAATGACATTCCGCGTTTTTCCATCGCTGTCAGGATATAATTGCAGGTGCCATTAATGATGCCAATTACATGGTCAAAGCGATTGGCGACAAGCCCTTGCTGAACCGCTTGGACGATAGGAATTGCTCCGGCGACAGCGGCTTCAAACTTAAGCGGGACGTTTTGATTACTCGAAAAGAGGCTCGTGCCATACCTGGCAATGACGGCTTTGTTTGCGGTCACAACGGGTTTGCCAAGCGCCAAGGCTTGCTCGATTAGCTCTTTTGCAGTGGTATCTCCGCCGATTAGCTCAACGATAATGTCCACGTCGTCTTGATAGAGATCGCTCAAGGAAGTCGAAAACGACGCTCCCAACAGATCAACTTCGGGCTTAGTGCTGCGGCTCGCAACACGAGACACGACCAATTGCACGCCCGAGCGACGGGCGATCAAAGCCGAATTGTTTTTGATAATAGACAGCACACCCTGGGCAACCGTGCCGAGCCCAGCGAGACCGATCCGAACCTGCTTCACATGCGTCCTTCAAAACGCGCAACCTTAGCAGTAGCCGACGATGCGTTACAGTCCTAACTCTTCGGCCAGACGTGCCGCCGGCACATAACCCGGTAGCAATTCGCCGGTCGAGGTGACGATGGCCGGTGTGCCGGATACGCCGATTTGCTGACCGAGCGCATACTGCCGTGCGACAGGGTTGTCTTCACATTCAATGGCAGCAAGGTCTTCGCCGGCTTTTAACGCCGTTAGCGCGGCAGCCCGATTATTCGAGCACCACGCCGTCACGATTTTGGTATAGGTCAGTGTACCCAGGCCCTGTCTTGGGTAGGCCAAATACCGGACCTCGATACCCGCCGCATTGTAGTCGGCGATTTCGCGATGTAGTTGGCGACAGTAGGTGCAATCCACATCGGTAAATACGTTGATGTAATCCTTCATCTCGCCAACGGCTGAAAACACCACCATTTCGTCAATTTTTTGCGCATCCATTAGCTGCTTGCGCTTCAATTTACGGCGCCCCTCTGCAACATTCACCAAATCATTGCCCAGCGCATACAAGTCGCCGGAAAACAGGTATTTGCCGTCGGCGGTTCCGTAGAGGGTCGCGCCTCCAGGCAAATCGATGCCGAACATGCCTGGCACGTCGATGGGATAAACTTCCTCGATAGGCAAATCCGGACGAACTTCTTTAAGTTTTGCCAGTAGTTTGGCGCTATCGGCTTCGGCGAACGCCCCACTCGCGGCCAAAATGGTGGCGACCATAGCACCCAGTTTGGCAAACAATCTCACGTAACCTGACAAACTTCGTCTTGCAAACTGGGGCAACCCCGCCATATGGATCGACAAATTCTTCATTCGGACATCCTCACAGTTAGCGTGCCTTAGACCCGGAAAACGCGCAATGGTTACACAATAATGCCACCTTGCGTTACTCACCCACGCGGATGGTGTTCACGAACCAGCGTCTGCAATCGCTGCTGAGCAACATGGGTGTAGATTTGTGTGGTCGACAAATCGGCGTGCCCAAGCATCATTTGTACAGCACGCAAGTCTGCGCCATTGTCGACGAGATGCGTGGCAAACGCATGACGCAGTGTGTGCGGCGAGATATTTTGCGATATACCGGCTTGCAGCGCGTAGCGCTTTACGGCGTACCAAAATGTCTGGCGAGTCATCACGCGCCCACGCCGACTGGGAAAGAGCACGCTGCCACCATGCGTTAGGAGTGCGTTTCGCGTAGCAACCAAATAACGCTCGAGCCAATACAATGCCACCTCGCCCATCGGCACAAGCCGTTCCTTGTTGCCTTTGCCGATCACGCGCACGACGCCCTGACGTCTATTTACATTGCCAAGTTCCAATGTCACGAGTTCCGTAATCCGCAATCCACAAGCGTACAGTACCTCCAACATTGCCCGGTCCCGTAGGCCCAGACTCTCGTCGACACAAGGCGCCGCCAAGAGGGCTTCGACTTGGCTGTTGCTGAGCGATCCAGGTAGCCCGCGGCCGATTTTCGGGTGCGACAGCTGCTGGCTTGGATCTTCCATTAACGCCTGGGTGAAGAGCATGTGGCGGTAGAATCCACGCACGGAACTGAGCCATCGCGCTGCGCTGCGAGCGGCGACACCTTGGCTAAAGCGTTCGCTCATGAAATCGAGTAGGTCCGCACTCGATGCCGTCAATAGCGATAGCGAGCGTGGCGCAAGCCAGATTTCCGTCATCGTCAGGTCGCGCCGGTAAGCCGCCAGGGTATTCTCGGCAAGGCCGCGCTCGAGCCACATCGCGTCGATGTAGGCGGTTATGTGTGGACTTGGATGCATACCGATTCGGGTCAATAGAGCTCCCCACGAATGTGTTTCGCGTCACATCAGCGCCCCAATGTGACCCTCTGTGACCATAAAAGTCAAAACAAACAGGCGCCAGGTAACCCTATCGGTTTACGTAAACCATTGTTTTAGTTATATTTATTAGGATTATTGAGAGGCTGGCACGAAGTCTGCTTTCCTTAACGCTAGCTTCAACGCAGCATACCAACGTCCCGTTAGGTAGTTTTGGAGCAAACAGGCAGTTGGCCATCTCTCCCAATGCCTGAATCAGCTTGCTAGGCTCACTCCCCTCTCCCCCCCAAGCCTAGCAAGCTGATCTCTCTCCCCACTATGACTTAGCGCGTCCGCTTCAATCGCGGTAGATCGCTCATTCCCGGATCGGACGCAAAGCCACTGAGGGCCAAGTGATAGGGGCTGAAGCGCTTCCTACAACAGCGATCATTTTGCGACACCCTCTTAAAGCAGTCCAATGCCAGGCCGTGCCTGGGTTTGCGCTAGTTGATCTTTTCGCGGATGCGGGCGGAACGACCAGAGCGTTCGCGTAAGTAATACAGCTTTGCTTGGCGTACGTCGCCGCGTCGTTTGACTTCGACCGAGGCAATGAGCGGGCTGTGCGTTTGAAACGTCCGTTCGACGCCCACGCCATGAGAAATCTTGCGGACGATGAACGAGGAGTTCACGCCACGATTGCGTTTGCCTATGACGACGCCTTCGAATGCCTGTAGCCGTTCACGACTACCTTCCTTGACGCGCACGGATACGCTTACAGTATCCCCCGCACCAAAGTCTGGGTGTTCTTTGAGCTGCCCGTTTTCAATTTCTTCGATAATCTTGTTTCTACGCATCGCTACACTCCTCTTGTGGCTTAAGCTTCCGGGCTCAAACACTCCCGCAATAATTCTCGATCCAATTCACCAAACACTTGCCGGGTCAATAGATCCGGCCGACGTGTAAGAGTTCGTCGCAATGCCTCGCGCCGCCGGTAGCGCGCTACCCGTTTCGGGTCACCGCTCACTAATTCTTGCGGCACCCGCTGATCTGCCGTGGCTTCGGGGCGCGTATACTGAGGGTAATCGAGCAATCCATCAAGGTGTGATTCATCTAGAGCCGACACTTTATTGCCTAATGTGCCAGGAATATGGCGCGCAACAACATCCATCACCGCCATCGCTGGAATCTCCCCACCCGTCAACACGTAATCACCAATTGACCATTGCGAATCGACGCAAAGGTCGATGAACCGTTCGTCGATGCCTTCGTAGCGACCACAGACCAATATCAATGCTTGCTCGTGGCTTACGTGGACGCCTAGCGCTTGGCTAAAGCGTTCGCCTTGCGGACTCAAGAGGACGACATCCGCACGACCAGGCGCATGGTCGTGCGCAGCTTGGACGGCTTTACGTAACGGTTCAGCCATGAGAACCATCCCTGGGCCACCGCCGTAGGGGCGATCGTCAACATTGCGGTATTTGTCCTCGGTGTAGTCACGCGGGTTAAACAACGCGACCTCAATCACCGCGTTGTCGACAGCTCGGCCGAATACGCCATGCCGCAACGCCAACTCGAACATTTCTGGGAACAACGTGATGACACCGATCCACATCGCTTAGCTCCAGCTATGGTCCCAATTCACCTCGATGCGCTTTGCCTGCAGATCGACGTTGACAACGTAGGCATCGACAAACGGGATCAGTACATCGGTGGTACCTTTATCTGCGACCGATGGGACTACCAAGACATCGTGCGCGCCTGTCTCGATCAGATGATCGACGACCCCAAAGTCAGTGCCATCGGCACCAATCACGCGACACCCGATGATGTCGCGCCAAAAAAACTCACCATGTTGCGCCTGCCCGAATTGGTCCTCGTCAACACCGATCCACTGACCCCGCAGGCGCCCAGCCGTCTCACGATCGTTCACCGCAGCAAGTTTTGCGACTATGCCTTTCTGATGGCGCCTGGATTCAAGCCCGACCATTGTGCGCCACGGCCCGCTATCCGCGCTGGACATAAGCCACGGGGTATAGCTTCTTAGATTGTCTGTAGGCGAGGTATACGATTGGACATGAAACCAACCCTTCACGCCATACGGGCTGCCGATTTTCCCCACCGCAGCAATATCACAGGCGGCCATCGCGTACTAGAGAAGGACTCGAAGGTACCGACTACGTCGCGCTTGCGGGTTCCGCCGGTGCGTCCGTTTCGGCTTGTGATTGAGCTCGCCGCACCTGGTTGATCAACTTTTTAACCATTTCGGAGGGTTTTGCACCCACCGACAGCCAATAGTCGATCCGCGCAAGGTCCAGACGCAGGCTCTCTGCTTTGCCTTTCGCAACCGGATTGTAAAAACCGACGCGCTCTACAAAGCTGCCATTACGGCTCTTGCTTCGATCGGCAATCGTTACGTGATAGAAAGGGTTCTTCTTAGCGCCGTGACGCGCTAGGCGAATGGTAACCATATACGTCGACTCTCTCGTCTCTTGATTATCTCGTTTTATCGCGCGTTTTGTTTATCGCGGTCGTGTCTCGCACATGCCCGAGTGGTTTGTCGAGCTTGGCGTAGAAAGGCGCGGTATATTATAGAAAAGGCAGCTTAGTGCAAGTAGTCCCGACCCCTAGATTGGGCCTAACGACGCGGCATCGGTGGACCTTTCACCCCTTGGGCACCTTGCATCGCTTGCAAGCCACGCATCATTTTCTGCATGCCGCCTTTCTTTGAGACTTTCTTCATCATTTTCTGCATTTGCTTGTGCTGCTTGAGCAACCGATTGATATCCGGGACGTCAGTGCCGCTGCCTTTGGCAATCCGCTGTTTACGCGAACCGTTTATGACATCTGGAAAACGCCGCTCATGCGGCGTCATAGAATCAATAATCACGCCCATGCGCTTGAACAATCCGTCGTCGAGTTGAGACTGGGCATTAGCAGGGAGCTGATTCATGCCGGGCATTTTATCGAGCATATTGCTAATGCCACCCATGTTCGACATTTGCTCGATCTGATCTTTAAAGTCACTGAGGTCGAACTTTCGGCCCCGCTGGATTTTGCTCGCTAGCTTCTGCGCTTTTTTCTTATCAACCTTGCGCTCAGCTTCTTCGATCAAGGACAGCACGTCCCCCATACCGAGAATACGCGAAGCAAGCCGATCGGGATGGAATAGCTCTAGGGCGTCCGTCTTCTCCCCAATACCGAGGAACTTGATTGGTTTGCCTGTGATTGCTTTGACGCTGAGTGCCGCGCCGCCGCGTGCGTCGCCATCCGTTTTCGCCAGGACGACTCCGGTTAAGGTCAACGCTTCATTGAATGCTTGCGCCGTGCTCGCGGCGTCCTGGCCAGTCATTGCATCGACTACAAAAAGCGTTTCAATGGGTTGCAGTTCGTGCTGCAGTGCTTGAATTTCTGCCATCATGGCTTCGTCAATCGCCAAACGCCCGGCGGTATCGACCAACAGTACATCGGCCACTTGTTTTTTCGCTTCAGCCACTGCCCGACGAGCAATGTCCACCGGTTTCTCATCGGCACTCGATGGAATAAAGATCGCTTGAACTTCGGCTGCCAGCGTCTCGAGCTGTGCGATCGCCGCGGGCCGATACACATCGGCGCTCACCACGCATACGCGCTTTTTTTCGCGCTCTTGCAGGAACTTGGCGAGCTTGGCAACGGTTGTCGTTTTGCCGGCACCCTGCAAGCCCGCCATCAAGATGACAGCAGGCGGTACAGTTGCAAGGTTTAGTCCATCGGTCCCATCGCCCATGGTATGGACCAATTCATCATGGACTATCTTAACGAAAGTCTCGCCGGGGTTGAGCGCATTCGATACAACTTGGCCTAACGCTTTCGCGTTGACCTGGTCAATAAAGGTCTTAACTACCGGCAGCGCTACGTCGGCCTCCAACAATGCGATTCGCACATCACGCAGAGCGGCGCTGACATTTTCTTCAGACAACAGTGCCTTACCTTGAATGCTCCGCAGGGTAGTAGTGAGGCGGTCCGACAAGCTTTCAAACATTGCGACAACTTCGTGACTTTCGAATATAGCAGTATAGCGCGATCTCATCGCCCTTTGTTTTGCGATACTCATTGCCCGGGCCCCCGCACGCT
>Ga0115002_10001805_pt1 | contig 28840 bp, 15 predicted proteins | sample ArcticOcean_MG_C_8_FD_89576 | JGI IMG/M metagenome (GOLD analysis project Ga0115002, IMG submission 89576) | Marine microbial communities from western Arctic Ocean - ArcticOcean_MG_CB11_86 | ecosystem: Environmental > Aquatic > Marine > Oceanic | place: Arctic Ocean: Canada Basin | collected... | reverse complement strand
CTTCACCAACATTTGATTCTCCTTGATACCAGATTGCTCCCTTAACTGCATAAGGTACTACAGGAGCAATCATCCCATTATAAAGCCCTGTGGGATTGCCGTGATTGAGCTTTGGAACTTGTGGGGGAGATGGGATACTCCTCCCATTCTCAACGGCTGACTTGACCGCATCAGCCCATCTCTGTGCTCGATCAACAATTAAATCAAGATCACTAAAACGTCTAACCTTATCAGCAATACTTCTAAGATTGTCTACTGCATCAAATCCTGAAATTGGAGTCCATGGTTCAATTTTAGTTCCACCCCAAGCTGTTCCGACGAGCCCGATTGGAACATTCAACTCGCTTTGCAAATGACGACCAAAATAATAAGCAACACCGGAAAAATTAATTACACTCTCAGGGTTACACTCTTTCCATAAAGCATTGCAGTCTTTTTCAGGAAAGGTAGATGCTTTTTTAGGAATATGGAAAAGTCTTATCTGAGGAAATTTAGCATTAGCAATCTCCTGATCTGAATCATTAGAAGCACGCACTGACCATTCCATATTGGACTGACCCGAACAAATCCACACCTCACCAACAAGAACATTGGTAAGAACAATTTCATCCTGCCCTGAAGCGATCTGAATCTTGTGAGGACCGCCTGCCTCCATAGGATCCAAATTCACTATCCACTTTCCATCCTTTGCAACCTTTGCTGTTTTTTTCTGAGCCCCCATTAATACGACCACATCATTCCCAGGGTCATCCCAACCCCAAATAGGAATCTGTGCATCTCTCTGCAAAACCATATTCGAACCAATCACTTTCGGCAGCTGAAGCCGCGCATAAGCGGACAAGGAAAGGAAACTAAAAAAGAAAATCAGAGTAAGACATTTTAGATGCATGTAATTTTATGATGGTAAATCCATCTCAATTTTACAAGACAAGACTCCGCTTAATAAAAAAGACCCTAAGGGTCTTCTGATACCACTAACCGAAGAAAACCGTTTCTTCCAAGTGAGCTTATTGAATTATCAATTCGAAATCTTACTGTTTCAGTTCCATCACCATTATTAACACGACCCCTATATTCCACCTCTTTGGTCTGCCACTCATTAAAATTCGCCGAACTTTGAGCATAAAAATAAATTTGGTCATGACCAATTGCCTGTAAAAATTCGATTCGCAACTCTCCATCCTCACCCAACTCAACTATAGTACTAGTATTATCCTTCTTGAGGGGGTCCGTGTTCTCAAGATATTCTATCAATGCTGGTCTTCCGTCACCATCAACATCATTCAATAATTCAACGCCTCCATTCTCATCAAGCCATGATAGAATAGGGATAACATCAGTGCTCCCAGGCGTACCACCCAAATCCAAGCTACTACGCCAACTTTGTGCCAAGGAAGGATCATTAGTTCCTGGCATCATTAGAGTCAACGAGTAACCATCCCCATCAGCGCTCACAGGCCATGGACGATCATCCTTATATGAAAAATTCGCAACCGTAACATTGTCAGCACTATACAAAAGAACCCTTTCCCCTGCATTCGATAATTTATTATTACCTTGATCATCCAGAAAGGAATGACTGAGCAAGGTGCCATTTTTCAGATCACCATACCTATGAACAAATGCTGAAAAATTAGAAGGAATCACTATTCGTTTACCAGGGTCTAAAAGAGTTCCTGAAGGAATGGAATAATTAATACCACTAACAAAATGCACATTACTTAAATCAATCTTATCTGAATCACTTATGTTAACTAATTCAATCCATTCAAACATTGAACTGTCCGTGAACCCGGCATCGATTTCTTCTTTGCTTGGAGGATTGGGATGATAATGGATTTCACTAATAGCCAAATTTTCTCGACCTGCTGGCTCAACTACACCATTCCCGCTGATCGAATAATTGGCTGACCCAATAATCTCTCCACCGAATCCAACACCTTCTAATCTATAGTTATTAAGGCCTGACCTTACCGGTAAATTAACCTCCCAGCTATTATCATCAAGCCACCTAATTTCAAGTCCATCATCAGTCCCTTCTAACCGAATCTCTCGAACGTCGACCCACGCGTCCCCACGAACTGAAATTGTAGATTTATTAGTATTTGTTCCGCTATTACTGGTTACTCTGAATGGAACTTTCGATACCGCATTACTAATTAGGTTCCTAACATGATTAGACCTAGAACGAATGTAGCCAGAATTTCCATTCAAATTGTCTGAGGAAAGAAAATCCGAATAATGCCGCAACCATGGGCTCATATAATCTGGATTAAATGCAGTCTCTATAATGTCAAGCAAGTGACCATAATAGGCCCGTTCATATCTTGGACCAATACTGATCAGCTTGTTCAAATCCGTGCTAGGAGTAACCCCAGAAGTAGCGCTGTTAGTAAAAGTAAAATCCATATCCCAAGGAAAATACATTGCCTTCCCATCAGTTGGCCTAATGTAAAATATGGCGTTATGCCAAGCCCCACTCCCATGCGTTGAATAATTATCACCAATCCCGCCAAGATTCTGTACAGCAAAGGATCGCAACCACTGGTCTACATCAACGATATTTTCTATTGAATCTCGGTAAGCCGAACCAGAAAGGCCCAAAGTATCTAACAAATTAATTAGACCAGAATAATCATCAGCGTCCCTATTATTTTTAATTAACCAGTGCCATCGATAAAGCTCCTTATCATCTCCCCCTTGATTACGCATTTGAACTCCAACAACACCATCGGGTTGAGGTAACTTGAGTCCTTCCTTTCCTCCATTTGTGCCATTAGGGTAATAAATAAGCTCAAACTCAAACATTCTTCCATCATTACCATCTGGAATAGCATTCTCTAACCACTCATCATCATAACGTGATTTCATCAAAATTCCTGAAGTCGCACGATTAGATCTTGGCTGTATAACCCAAGCAATGTCATCATACATGCTTGGAATTTTTCCTGCACGAGTAACTATATGCTTAATCATAATTTCACGCTGACTCGAACGATCAACAGCAACGGTCCCATGAGCTCCAAGAAATTTATTATTAGCAGGGAATTTTATATTAAAGCCAACCCGTCCCTCGTTAGATCGCCCTCGTTGACTGCTCTTTAGCCGAACAGAGCAACCATAATAAATAATTTCATCATTATGAATAATAGTACATGGCAACCTATCATTACTCATTACTTCCGTTACATTATGCATGAAGTTCCCGTCAGCGATCGGCATAACAATGCGTAAATTCGTTGGATAGACGGACCCTGACCGCAACTTAGATTTACCATCATCCCAAGGGATCATGGCCCTTGATTCCTTGGCTTCCTTCGGGAAGAATGATTTGGCACCAAGTGAATCAATAGCCTCTATATAAAATTGAGCTCTGGAGCTCTTCGATTGACCTGGAATTGTAGCTCGATAAATGCCGTTTGGCCCAGCAATCATTGGGACCTGACGAAAGGATCCAGAATTAACCGAATAATGTACCACTACGCTATCAACACCTTCAGGATCCTCTATCACTGCACTAACCTCGACTACCTGATTAACCTCAGGAACAGCTGGATCATGAATTGGATCATCAAAAGTCGGTCCTAAATTTTCCTCAAAAACAGAATTCGCTCTGCCGGGGGTTCCTCCACCGTTAGGATCTTCGATAGGGAGGATATCTGTGCGAGGAAGACGATTAAAGTAGAGCCTAGAATTAAGCTGATTGGATCCAGAAATCCAACGGGCTCGGAAACTTATCTTGTATTCCTTTGAGGAACTAATGTTTGCGTAACTGTTCCCTGATTTGAGAGTAGTCTCTGCACAGTTATGCATGTGCTCTGTTGGTCCAGAAGACTTCAACCTCATCACTTTATTACCAAGAAAATCAGGATCCTCAACAATGTTAAAATGTCGTTGAGTTCCACGCATTCTCCAAGAACTTGCTGTTCCTGAGCTAAAGTCCCCGTTCTGAATGAGCTCCTTTGAGGACCCTGTTCCAGGACTCTCAATGACGCTAATATCATCAATTAAAATCTCTCCCTCATCAATTAATCCAAAAATAAACTCATGATATCCCTGAGGATCGGACCTGCCATTTACTGCGCGCCCTGTCCTTACAAAATTCTTCCATTTCCCACGCGCAAATTCATTACTGGCTGACCAGGATTCAGGAATTTTATTATTAGAGTACGGGTTCCTTAATTCTAAGCTCGAACCTCCACCGTCAGCTTTTCCTGGCCACCTTCCTCCATCAAAATAATGAACCTCGTCGACTGGATTCCCATGCGAATCGATAAGTTTAATCCGTTCACCTGATCGTGATAAACGACCCTTTATTCCTTCTAATATTCTAATATCAGGATGCTGACCTCTCAATTCATCAGAGTCCTCAGACAATACAATAAATTCCCCAGGGCCAAGAATCGTATCTTCAGAAAAATTAAATTCAAATCCATCATCAAAGCTCCAACCCGTTAGATTAATAGTCCTGTCGGTATTGCGGTTATGGATTTCGACCCATGTCCTATCCGATGATCTGAAAGGCTTGCCAGGCACAAAAGGCGAAACTTCCTTTTCAGCTAATAATTGCATTCCAAAAATAATATCACTACTTCCAGGAGAGCTCTGATGAACGGAAGCCGATATTCTGTTTAATCCTACCAATAAAACTTCCTTAGAAATATTGAATTGCCCCTCAATTTCAGCCTCGCCTCCGCTCGATGCACGCGTGTCTGAATTAATTATACCATCAGGCATCTTAAATCTATTAACCTCTTGCCCGTTAATATAGAAAACTGCACCATCATCAATTAAATGGACTAATTTAAGCGCCACAATCTCATCAATGTCATTTTGAGTGAGATTGAGATCTGCCTCAAAATAATAAGCTATGACCGGAGCCGCCGGATTAAGGGAAGGACGAGTTATTATAGTTCGTGCAGGGATTTCTTTAATGGTGCTATCCCAACCAAGCGGGCCAATACCAACCTTCCAATCACCACCAACTGCATGAGGTCGGTCCTGCCAAGAACCGCCCAGGTCAGGACCCGATTCATTATATCTCCATGTCGCACCCCAATCGAGTAAAGTCGTACTATCATAGATCGCATCCGTATCAGGTACCTCAGGTTCAGGCCGCGGATGATACATTATTTCGTTAATTACGACATCCCTTTCAAAAGAGAATTTATTAGCATCTCCAAAGGTCGGCAAGGAAGGATACAACCATTCGCCATTAAATTCTTCTGATCTTCCTCTTAATTTTCCGGTAACCTTCCTCGCATCTATGAGTTGACCCGATGGATCAAAAAGGAAAATTCGATCATTGTTCCCTGGCGAGAATCCCAAATCCTTTTCACTCAAAGTTTTCAATTTTCCAGCGACAAGATTTCCTTCTACAATTGTATAAATGTCACCCTCAGAAAATACGATCTGATAATCGGTTAGCGGGATAGACGCAGATGTCAGATTTCTCATTTCCAGAAGAAAACCGCCCTCCGCATCATATGAAGAAAATTCATTAAAGACTAAGGTTTCCTTAGGGACTGATGGATCAGGAGGCTCTTCGACTAAAGTAAGCCGCAAACCAAACATAATATCAGAGCTTCCAGAATTCGCCTGATGAACTTCAACAGATATCCTATTAGATCCCACAGCTAGGGCAGTTGCGGGAATGCCTACCGGGTCCTCAAGGTCCGGATCAGTCCCGCGTTCAGCAAGAGTTTCTGAAGAGATGTTACCTTTGGGCATTTTGTGGCGGAACGCTTCCTGACCATTAATATAAACAATGCCCCCATCATCAAATAGATGCTCAATCTTAAGCTCTGATAAGTTATCAATTTGTGTCTGACTAAGATTAAAATCATGTTCAAAGTAATAAGTTATGACATATGGATTATTCAGTAATGGGCGCTGAAGCTCAGTCCCCAAAGGAACTTCCGGAGGTGACGTGTCCCACCCTAACAGACCAGTACCTGGCTTCCAATTTCCACCGACTGAGTGAACTAAACTGGCCCAACCTGAATCAAAATCATCTGTTTCATTGTAACGCCAAACAGAATCCCAACTCACTATGATTGTCTCGATCTTAACTGGAGGCGCGCCCGGCAGTGGAAAGTTAGGCAGTCCTGGCGTTCCTCCCACATATCTGGCAGCAACCCAGTTGTCTGGATCAGAATTTGCTGTTTCCTGATTCCGCTTAGCCAATGTCACACCTGACCCATCAGGACCAATGGGCCAGTCACCGCCATCATTATAAACTAGGGTATCCATGACTCTACCGTCCCTGTCCTCTATACGCAGAGATTCACCTCCATTACTTAATGAGCCCTGAAATGGACCTAGTGCGCTTTTCCCAGACAGATTTTGGCTATCAGGATCCGCTGCAATCAGAATAAATCCATGCCCATCAACGACGGTCCCTTGAGGGAAATCAAAATCAACTCCGCCCCTTAATCTCCATCCTGAAACATCAACATTAACCCCATTAAGATTATGAAATTCTATCCACTCCGATTCGGAAAGATCATCCGCAGGATTGTAATAAACTTCGTTGAAAACAAGAATGCTATCGGCCGTTCCACTGGCATCACCCGGATCATAGTGAAAGAGGAAAATAAAAGCTGAGATAAAAAATAAACGAAATTGATTTCGCATAGGATGGGGAAAATTCTTTGATTAATGACTTAACTATAGCCAAAGGCGTCTCAATATTCGATAAATATAGAGAAATCACATTTTAGGCTAAAATCTCTGGAATTACCTTCCCATGCACGTCCGTGAGGCGACGATCTATACTGTCTTTACGGAATGTGAGGCGCTCATGATCAATTCCGAGCAAATGCATAATAGTAGCATGAATATCGTATACCTCGGTCGGATTGTCCCTATCAAGAGGCTTGTAACCCCACTGATCACTATGTCCATGAGTTACTCCGCCCTTGATTCCACCTCCACTGAGCCAGTTCGTAAAAACAAAAGGATTATGATCTCGGCCCTTAGAACCTTGAGTCGATGGCATGCGGCCAAATTCAGTAGTCCATAGTATTATAGTGTCCTCAAGAAGACCCCGCTGTTTGAGGTCCTTGATCAACGCTGAGGCTCCGACCGCCATGCCATATGATAATGGACCATGGTCCCTATTAATGTCCTCATGACTGTCCCAGTTACGTCGCGGAAACCCATTATCACATCCTGACCAGACTTGAACAAAACGCACTCCACGTTCTAGGAGCCGTCTAGCAACAAGACACTTTCTCCCGAAATGATTCGCTTCCTCATTATAATTAATCTCCTTGGGCCACGTGGTACCGTCAGGCCGGATCCCATACATATCTTTAATGTATTGAGGTTCATTAGAAATATTAAGTGCCTCGGGTGCAGCTAATTGCATTTTAGCAGCTAACTCATAGGATTTTATACGTGCTTCGAGGCGTGTATCACCGGCCCTGCTACCGAGATGTTCACGGTTCAATTTAGAAAGAATAGCCTGAGCATCAGATTCAGCGGATTTGCTTATATAGTCGGCTTCTGGAGGCGGATTAAGATCAGGAATTGGATTCTTTCTACCGAGGCGAATGATTGTGCCCTGATTCTCGGCTGGCAAGAAAGCCGAACCCCAGTTCTTGGGACCGTTGGAGGCAAAGCCCCGATGATCAGGCAGGACAACGAAAGTTGGTAGGTTATCGTTCATACTTCCTAATCCGTAACTTACCCAACATCCCATGCCGGGGAACCCTGGTCGATCAAATCCTGTTGACTGAAGATAGGTGGCCTGACTATGGACGCCAGTCTTACCTATAAGATTATGAATGAAAGCCATATCGTCCACGACCTCACCTAACTTGGATACAGTTTCTCCAAGCATCTTGCCGGAACTTCCATACGGTTTAAATTCCCAGACTGGTTTCATCCAGGGGCCGAGGCCGTTCTGAAACGCTTCGACAGGTTCTCCGAAGTCTGACTTTTCCCCATGACGCTTAATCAGTGAAGGTTTGTAGTCGAACAAATCAATGTGACTTGCTGCTCCACCCATAAACAATTGAATAACACGCTTAGCCTTGAGCGGATGATGAGGTTGGTTAAGAACTGGACCAGAATTTGATCCTTCGAGCTTATCCGCTCCAAGCATCGATGAGAGTGCGATACCCCCTAGTCCACCTCCTGATTTCCATAAATAATCGCGTCTATTCATTTTAATCGATGAAAGAAAATTCGTTCAGGTTAAAAATGATTCGGCACGTTGCCGCGAGCCCATGTTGTTCTGAATATGAACGGAGTAATACCAACTCATCTTCAGAAGGAATCCTAGAAATCGCCGCCTCAAATGCTATTCGAACAGGATCAGGACTTTCAGAAATATTTTCAGCAAATCTTTGAGACATTTTGACCATGAAATGGTTATTCAAGAGAGCCAGTGCCTGTAATGCGGTAGTCGTCTCACCTCTCTTGTCCACTAATTGCGAAGGGTCAGCACAATCAAAAGTTTCCATGAATGGGTGAGGTTGGGAACGAACAATGAACCGGTAAACAGAACGGCGGTGCGTTAACGGATCATCAGGGTCATGCTTATGATACTGATAGTGTGGAGAATGTTGAGGCTTCTCAATCACAAAATCCTTGAAAGAGGGACCGCCCATTTCAAAGTTCATTTTCCCGGAAACAAAAAGTACCGTGTCTCTGAGAGATTCAGCATCGAGCCTTCTCCGGTTCTGACGCCAAAGATACTTGTTTGAAATATCAGTCAGTGCATTTTCTTGGTGATGATCACTGACCTGCTTATATGTCGCACTATTTAGTATGAGACGATGCAAGTCCTTAATAGAACCACCATTATCACGGAACCAAATAGCAAGCCAGTCCAGTAATTCAGGGTGAGTCGGCTTTGATCCGATCCGGCCAAAGTCATTCGGCGTATCAACGATTCCTCGACCAAAATGATAATGCCAGACTCGGTTCACTATGCTGCGCCACGTTAGAGTATTCTCTTTGTGAGATATCCATTCAGCTAATGCAACACGACGGTCCCCTTCTTTATGGTCTTCTGGTAAATTAAATTGATGTGAAATCTCCGGAACGATACCAGGTACCGTTCCGGGACTGACAGGTTCTCTCGGATCAGTGACCTCTCCTCTATGCAAAACGAAAATGTCCCGCGGCTTTCCTCCGGCATGACCCCTACCCTTGAATGATCCACTTCCAGAATGAACGGTACCGGCATATACCATTTTGGATTTAGGTAAAGCATTGAGCCCCGAATTGATACTGGACAAAGATTTGGCCAATCTTTCCTTCTCCTCTATCAATTTCAGATCAATACTAGATTTTAGAAGATCCTTATATCTTACCTTTAATTTCTTAAGATTTTTCTCAGATTCATCTGGTTCTAATCTGGCAAGCCTCAAAAGACCCTCAGTAACATCATCCACAATGAGTCGTCTACTGGTATACCCATCCACAAGATTTCTTCGATGCCACAAACCACTATTAATTGTATCTAGCGAAGTAACTCTGGCATTCCTAGAGATCTCCTCAGAACCGCTGAAAATACGCATCTCAGATAAGGCAAGCATGGGGCCACCGCTGCCCTTTGGATTATTTAATTTGGTTGCCTCGAGCCTAATGTAACGCCCCCCCTTTGAATCAATATCAAAAACTACCGGATCTGCCCCCGGATTCACATAATCAGAATTTGTTTCATTAATGATGATATCGGCGCCTGTCATGTCCTCCCGGTCACTCAGTAAAATCTTAAATCTTTCAGGAAAACCGAATCCTGGAGTATCTTGAAAGTCCGTTGGACGAGCAGGATAAATAACAATTTTATCGATTGAGTGAATTTCCGGCAGTTCAATTTGGACCCACTTCCGTGTGTTAATCTTTTTGGCAAAAGCGCTATGATATCCATTTGATTTACTTTTCTTACTAGCAATTAATGACTCTAGGGAATGGGTGCCATAGATGCCGTCAATGAGATTAGACTTTCCCCACCGTCCATTGCCCTCAATGCTATCCAGAGCTGTCACTTCTTTAGCTCCCAACAATTCTTTATCAGAAATGACTGCCATTTCCCCCATAGCAAATATCCAATCCTTTGTTTCGGGTTGCCCTTTCATGCGGCGGCTCCAAAGCTTAGTTGCAGTCAAACGAACATAACGCGCCATTGACCCATCTCCATTAAGTAACACCGGCTTTGATCCTGGCCTTGGAAAATCTGAACTAGTATTATCAGCGATTATTATTGAATCCTTGAATTCAGAATCATTAGACATTTCCAAGCGGAACCGGTGAGGAAAACCAAAGTCCGAAAACCCATACTCATCAGCACCAGCTAAGATCACACTGCTAATCTTCCTTTGAGTGCCCAGATCGATTTGAACCCATTTCGTCGTTCCCTGAGACGAAGCTACCTGACTATGATATCCATACCTAGGTGACCGGCCTTTCTGGTCACCTTTGGCGGCTTTGAGCTTCTTCTCTATGGACTCGATTTGATTCTGAAGAGAAACGATTTCTGGAGTGCGGCTAGCGTCGATTTTCTTTTTGTTCTCAGCAATAATTTGCTCTGTCTGTTTTTTCTCCTCTCTAAGCTTTTGCCTCTCCGACGCAATGTCGGACTTCACATCATAGGGACGGTCAGCACGGTCCAATGCCGCAAACACTGACTGCAATGAATAATAGTGTTCCATAGTCACCGGATCTCTTTTGTGATCATGGCACTGAGCACATTGGACCGTGAGAGAAGTGAAAGTATTCATCGTGGTAGTTACCATATCATCTCGATCCAAATGACGAGCCACCTTCCCATCAATCTTGGTTTCCGGCACCTCCGCATGACCAATGAAATCCCAAGGACCAGTAGCTATAAATCCTGTAGCAACTATACCATCTACCGTGTCCGGCCAAAGAAGATCTCCGGCGATCTGCTCCTTTATGAATCGAGAATAGGGCTTATCCTCGTTGAATGCACGAATGACATAATCTCTATAAGGCCAAGCATTGGGCCTTGGCTTGTCTTTATCATAGCCATGAGTCTCCCCATAATGCACCACATCTAACCAATGCCTTGCCCAACGTTCTCCATAACGTGGAGAAAGGAGAAGCCTATCCACTAACTTTTTATAAGCGCCAGGGTCAGGATCCTTAATAAAGCTATTAGCTTCTTTGGGAGTTGGAGGCATTCCCCACAAATCAAAGTAGAGTCGGCGAATTAAAACTCTCCGGTCCGCCTTTTCAGAAATAAGCAATCCTTGTTTTTTCAATTTTGAAACAATGAATCGATCGATCGAATTATCCTTCTCTCCAATCGGTACCTTAATTTCTTTTAAGGACTCCCTAGACCACCAACCCTGCTCAACCTTCTCCTCAGCAAATGATCCCGACATCAATGCATAAGCTGTAATTATTACAACAATGTCTGAGTATTTTGGTGGCATTTTATCGGAAAAAAATAGCGGTAATTGAAATATCTAACTATTATCTATATTATTAGTGAATTTAGAAGAAGCTAAATTATTTTCTTTGTGGCCATTCCTGGATCAGATCCGTAGGCGCACCGAACTGAGGAGGTATCGGAAAATTAGGATCGATTGCGTCATCAGAGTGTTTTTCTTGCCAATGTTTTGTGGCCAGTACAAAAGATCCTTTTGTACTGAATATCGTCGGTGGGCTTTTAAAAGGATCTGACTTACTTACCCTAACCACAACCAAATTCAGGTCCCCGGATTTTAAAAGTTTTGAAGGAATTAACCAATGCCCGGGTTTACTCTCCTTTAGCTCTGCACCATTAATGTAAACAACAGAACCGGGAACTGATTCCCATTTGAAAGATCGCTGAATATTAGGCAATGGATCAGGGATTCGAATTAATGTTCTTACGTCCAAGTGCTTTGATCCAAGCGATCTGGAAGTGCGGAAATTTCCTCTAACGACCCAACCTTCATTTGATCGGCGCAGATCAGGGTCCATCGGCAATTGGTTGGAAATTAATTCTCCAGTCGCCCACCGAGCAGAATTGAATAAGAATCGCTGAAAATATGAATCGTTTTTATTTTCAAGAAGGGTCAGGAGAGTCGCGCATGATCTTCCACTATCAGTTCTTGCAAAGGACCAGGCAAGAAGTTCAACTAATCCATTACTATTTGTCTTGCCATGGAAAAGGGGGACGACCCCCTCATCTATCGCGAGGCTATCTAAAGCCCCTCCTACTGACCATTCATTGCTTTTGAAGCCTAAAGCCAAAAGATGCTTTGCTTTACCTTTAGCCCATTCAATTTTCTGAGTTCCCTTTTTATTAGGCCCTCCAACGACACCAAACACCTCACGCTTCGCTAGAATGCAAACTTTTCCTGTTCCTATCACAGGTTTTGCCGCAGCCACATGAGCTTGAATCAATTCATTGACCTTCTCAGTCTTAATGTCATCAGCTAACAAAAGGCAATCCGCATTACTGATGTCATTCATTCCTTTTCCTGTATCTGACTCGACATAATCGACACGAAAGTCAGCATCAAAGAAATGCCTCGCAAAACTTTTCCAATCAAGGACTCTTTCGGATGAGGAAACAATGACTAGATGAGGTCGTTTATCATGCGTGAAACTGAAAGGCTGACCGCGAATTATTTGATCAGTTGTTATAGTGGAACAAACATTTTCTTCAATGTGCCTAATTACCAGATCAAGTCCTGTGAAATGGCTGACGTAAGGCCACTTCTTAGGATTATACATTACGTCAGTTCCGTCCCGCAAGAGAACCGTATTCATGCCGTATCTTACCATTTGGCGCAAACCGAATGGCCTGCCAAGAACACACATATTAGTATGTACACCTGCAAGGATGACATGCTTAATTTTATTATGCCTTAAAATATTCCAAACCACATCACCTTCAGAAGCTACAAAGTCTTTTTCCAATATTTTAAGGACCGGTGTCTGGCTAAGCCATGGAGTTCCGGGATTACGCCCTTCAGCTTTTAAACGCTCGGCCCATTGCTGGTTCTCGAACTCATCCTCATCCTCTCCCCCATCTGACTGATCTATCGGATAAGAAGCTTTTTCTTCTCCAGGTATGCGATGACACCATGAAGAAATTTCCTTTGGTAAATCCGAAGCCACTGGGATAGCTAATGCTCGTTTCCTTGCATCATGGTTCTTATAGTTGGGCATGCAATCACTCGGAGAATGAATGATTGTGACTCCAGATTTCCTGAGAGAGTTTATAACTTCATTCAATTGAGGAGCAAACTCGTTAACTCTACGCACCGCGGTGATCGAGTGGTGAGAGTCCCACATATCACAAATGACGATAGCCACTTCATTAGGATTCCATTCGACCTTCTGCCAACCATGAACAGATCGAACACTATTTCTTAAAGTAAGATTCAAAGTTTCTGCTTGAAGGTTCGTAGTAATGATACTGATCAAAAGAAAATTAATAAGACACTTTAAAGATGATAAGTTCACAGATTCTCTAATCATGAATTAAATTCTGAAGGATTCAGAATTCTTAATCAAGCAATGAACACTACATAATAATTTGAAGGCTTAACTTCACCCTCGCTCGTTGACACACTTTTAGCGCTTTTACCGTGGCACTTGACAATGCCTGGACTGGAGATGGCATAGACGAAATTCTGATTCGCGGCTACTGCGTTATACGCTTCGGCAGCAGAAAGGTAATATTTTTGTTTCTTCCACATTGAAATCCCATTAATTTTCTCAATTATGAATGAATTTAAGAGGATCTACTGCCTGGGCGGTTCCGTGATCCTGCTGCTGCTTGCTGGCACGGGATGTTCGAGTAACAATGATGCAATTGCTGCCGTGAAAGAGCAGGCTGCCAAAGACTTGAGTGCGGCCGAGGAGAAGGCTAAAATGGACCTGATTGCCGCCGAGAAGAAGGCGCAAAAGGAAATCGCCAAGGCTAGGGAACAGGCCAAGGCCGATGAACATATAGCCACACTTGAACTAGAAAAAGTCAGGAAACAGGCTGTCGCAGACCGTGCCGCGGCCAAGAAGGCAGCGAGGGAACTTTTCATCGTCAAAAAACTCTCCGAGGGCAATCTTGCTGCAACCAAGAAGGTGGCAAAAGAACAACTCGAGGCCGTAAAGAAGAAGGCCGCTTTTGATCTGGCGACACTCCAGGAAAAGGCCGACATGCAAATCGCGGCGGCAAGGGCTGATGTAACAACGCAACTCCAGTCCATCAAGTCAACGCCGGCGATGGTCTACGTCAAGGGGGGAGAATTTACTATGGGATTTGAGGGTGTTGCTACACCCGAACACAAGGTGACGCTAAGCCCGTTCTATATTGCCAAGTTTGAAACAACCTACAAGCTTTGGCTAGAGGTGAAATCCTTTGCCTCCGCCAACGGTTATACATTCCACTTGCAGGGCCGGGCGGGAACACCATGGGCACCGGCAATGGTGGGAAATAACCAGCCGGTCACAGATATCTGCGTATGGAATGCGCTGGTATGGTGCAACGCGTATTCTGAAATGGAGGGATTTGAACCGGTTTACAAAACCGCTGACAATACCGTGATCAGGGATTCCAGGATCCATGCGGCTGTGTTAGACCGTAATGCCAAGGGCTTCCGGTTGCCGACCGAGGCGGAATGGGAATATGCGGCACGCTTCCGCGATAAAGGGGACTTTGCCCCCGGTGATTTTGCCAGTGGCGCTTCTGCGAACAGTTCCGACCTCAAAGCCACCAGTGAGGTGGCGTGGTTCCCCTTCAACAGCCCGGCCCCCAATAATCATCCCCAGCCCGTCGGCTCGAAGAAAGCCAACCATCTTGGCCTGCACGACATGAGCGGAAACATCTACGAATGGTGCTGGGGCCGACAGGATCCTTACACGGCCCTGCCGCAAAAAAACCCTGTCGGTTTTAAGGCCGGCGGTCAGGTATTGCGTGGCGGCTCCTTTGGCCACGGCAATAATGACCTGCGCAGCTCCCACCGGATCAGTAGCAACCCTGTGAACTTTTCCGTCAATGTCGGGTTCCGCTGCGCGAGGTCACATTAACCGGATAAAGGGCCATCGAAATGGCCAGTCAAACGCTCAGTTTATTAGCTTGTTTTGGGTTTGCCGGTCACGTGAGTGCTTGTTAATAATCAACGAATTCTCAAGAAATAATATCTTTAATAATTTTTCCAGAAACGTCAGTTAGCCTAAAGTCTCTTCCTGAATACCTATAAGTGAAACTCTCGTGATCAAAGCCTAATAAATTCAATATTGTAGCGTGAAGATCATGAGCCGTGACAGTGTTCTCGACGGCCTCAAAGCCGAATTCATCAGTGGCTCCGTAAACTGTACCACCCTTAATTCCACCACCAGCTAACCAAATGCTAAAACCGTATGGATTATGATCTCTTCCAAACTTAGATTTACCGCTGCCTGTGAGTTCTACCGTAGGAGTCCTGCCAAACTCCCCCCCGAAAATCACTAGGGTGTCATCAAGCATTCCTCGTTGCTTAAGGTCTTGGAGAAGTGCAGCCACCGGAGAATCTAACTGAGAGGCCAGCTTTGAATGGTTTTCTTTGATCTTATCATGATTATCCCAAGGCTGGCCGGCCCCATGCCATAATTGCACGTACCTAACTCCGCGTTCAAGGAGACGACGAGCGATCAGGGTTTGCCTTCCATGAACGTGCCGCCCATAAAGATCTCGTATGTATTTTGGCTCACGCTCTAAATCAAAAGCGTCAGTCGCGTCCATTTGCATACGATAAGCTAATTCAAAACTTTGAATCCTTGCATTCAGCAATTGATCTCCCTCTCTTGATTTAAGATGGTTCGAATTTAAATACTTGAGGAAATCCAGTTGCTTCCTTTGAGACTTAGTGTCTTGACCTAAGGGTCTTATATTCTCGATAAGCTTGTCGACTTTATTATGATTACTATCAATGAAAGTCGCTTGAAAAATTCCCGGAAGAAAACCTGCCTGCCAATTCTGCGCTCCTTTAATTGGATAGCCGCCTGGACTCATGGCAACGAATGATGGTAAATTTTTATTTTCTGATCCTAGTCCGTAAGTGACCCACGACCCAACACTCGGGCGACTTAGGATCGAGTCTCCGCAATTCATTAGCATGAGTGAAGGCTCATGATTAGGCAGTTCCGCCTTCATCGATCGAATAACTGCAATATCATCAGCAAATTCCGCAATCTTAGGAAAGATACTGCTGAATTCTGTTCCACTGGAACCATATTTTTTAAATTCAAAAGGTGAAGGGAAAGCTGCACCAGTCTTGCGCTCTGTTCTGCGTTTACCAAATGGCAATTCCTTCCCTTCATATTTATTTAAGGAAGGCTTCGGGTCAAAAGTATCAACATGCGAAGGCCCGCCATTCAGGAAAAAATGAATTACCCTCTTTGCCCTGATGGGGAAATGATTCCTGACAGGATTCATTGCTGCGTCAGCTTGAAGAATTCCCTCAAGCCCGAGAGCCCCTATCCCCATACCACATCGATGCAGGAAATTACGCCTACTAGAATCAAAAGGAAAAGAATTCATATCGATGACAAATAAAATTAATCTAAGAACATCACTTCATTAGAGATTAATAATGCTTGAGCAAATCTCTGCCAAGCACTGAGGTTAACATTATCATTACCCTTACCTGAAAAATGATTCAGGGCTGACCAGGATATTTCCTTTCCCATGGATTTTATAATTGGAGACCAAAGGAATCCATCACAGTAAAAATCGCTCATCTCTCCACAATCGACAATAAAGTCGATTACCTCCCCTTCTTCCACTTCTAGGTCTTTTATAATAGCGGGTTCCTCTTTATCAAATTCAACCTCCCAATTGGCAATTAATCCTTTCCGGCTACTTGAAACCCACGCTCTGATACCGTCTCCGCACGCTTCGACCTTCGATATGGATCCTGTTATTTGAATCCGTGAAGATAATGGAGACTTCCAGCGCCTAACAGCAGCATGTTTAACACTGTTACCCACATGACCGCCCTCAGCGGTTAGTCTGACCCATCCCAACGCAGGATCAGGCCACTTTGATCCACCTCCCCAGACAGAGCCGTCAAAAGAAGGCAATGATTTGTAATTTGTAATTTTCCCCGAACCCTTATCAAATTCACCGAATCCGTAAGACCAAGCTTTGGCCAAGTTTTGATCTTCTTTCTCGTTATTTTCATAATTTTCAATGAAAAGAACAGACTGATTTACCTCTTCTGGATGAGGTCGTCTACCGTAAACGTATTCATAGAATCTATTGACCTTTGCGTTTGTATTCCCGTCTGGATAATCATTATGGACCCTAACAGATAAAGCCTTTGCCCGATCAATGGTGAACTTTGAGTTCATTAGAAATAAAGCCTGTTGGGGAACGTTCGTCCGATATCTCCTAGGCGCATGCAATTCGGGGTTAGCAAAATCAAAGACCCTCAGAACCGAAGGGAGAAATTGTCTATCAATCTTGCCATAAACACTACGCCGTGTCGAAGCCCCTCCACCAAACAATTCTTTGGGAGGCCCTCCCGTCTGCAAGTCAAGTTCACCAGAAATAGACAACATGGTATCCCTCATGGATTCAAAACTTAAGCGTCTGCGAGGATAAACAGACAAGAGACGATTCTCCGGATCCTTTGTAGGAAATGCTGAAGAATGAATTTTACTCACTGAAGAAGTCGCAATGAGTCGCTGAATATGTTTTATTGACCAACCTGAATCAATCAGTTCAGAAGCTAGGAAATCAAGAAGTTCAGGATGGCTAGGAGCTCGGCTTCTCAAACCAAAATCGCTTTCAGTTTTGACCAACCCTTCACCAAAATGCGATCTCCATATTCGATTAACAATGACTCTAGCCGTTAGGGGGTTATCCTTTGAAACAATTTTTCTAGCCAACTCGAACCGACCCGAGCCCTGAGTAAATTTAGTCTTGGTCCCTTGGCCGAACATGGATAAGTAACCACGTTTAACATGCTGACCTTGGTTCGGATAATCACCACGATTGAAGACGTTAACATTTAATGGAACAGGACGATCAACTAGGATAAGAAAATGAGGAGCATCCTTACCGAGCTTAATAATTTCACGCTCAATGTCCGCCAACATTTTCTTTAAGGGCGTCTTGGATCCTTCATCAAACAACCACTCCACGTCATGAATGTAATCCCTTGGAACTCTAATCGGTGATCCTTTGCCAGAAACAACATTGACTAATTGTTCCTGATTAACCGAACTTTGAGCGATTTTACCAACGGACTGTAAAAGTTCAGCATAACAATTGGCCGCATCAGATATACTCATTAAAGGCACCTCACGAAGTTTGGAAATTACAAGTTCATTGGCATCGGAAAGACCATCTAAAATTTTTGGTGCTTCCTCCGCAAAGGTTCTTTCATTGAGTTTTGCCAAGGCCAGCCATGGCTCAAAAACCGGATCCCTTTTGCGATCATTCTGAATCAAATACTCATACCAACGACGAATCTGAGCTGGATTCAGGTCATCTTTTTCAATGATTTCTGCAAAATCAGGAGGAGGAACCTCCTCGATTTTAAGCGAAGCCAACATATATTCCCCAGCACGAACTAGAAATCGCGATTCAAGTTCGAGCGCTTTCTTTTCAAATTCTTGAGTCAGTGAATCCTTCTTTTTATTTAATTCGACCAAGGGCCCAGACTTTTGAAGGTCCAGGGCAGTGAGCTCTTCGTGAGAACTTTTGAAAACACCGTAAAGGGCATAATAATCTTTTGTAGGTATTGGATCAAACTTGTGATCATGACAACGGGCACATGAAACCGTAAGGCCCATTAAACCCCGCGTAACAACGTCAATCCGATCATCTATAATATCCGGTTCGACACTGATAAACCTCCTACCAAGAGTGAGATATCCCATCGCTGCCAAATCAGATCGATCACAAAGCCCCTGATCAAGCATCAGATCAGCTGCTAATTGCATTAGAACGAATTTTTTATATGAAAGGTTCTTGTTAAAAGCATCAATTACCCAGTCACGGTAAAGCCAGGCATGTGGAAAATTAAATTCTTCAGATCCATACGCATAACCTTTCGTATCGGAATATCTAGCAACATCGAGCCAGAGCCGAGCCCAGTGCTCGCCATACCGAGGCGAACCAAGTAATTCATCTACTAGGTCCCGTGAAAGTTCAGAGTCAGAGCGCGCATCACCAATTATTGTTCTAAGTTCATTGTAACTTGGAGGAAGTCCTATCAAGTTATAATACAACCTACGGACCCAATCACGACGATCCGCAGATGGAGACAAATCGATTCCTTCTTTATTGAGGGACTCTGCAATGAACCATCTAATAGGATCACCTGCAGCGACCTCAGGAACAGACGAGCGTTTTATTGACTGGAAAGCCCAATGTTCTTTTGAGCCTATTTTTTCATCCGCACTTAAAAGCTGCAGATAGCCAACAAAACAAAAGAGGCCGACCAAAAATATAAAATGGTGTCTATTATTAACTTCCATTCATTAATTATCATTCATCCCTCATCATGCTCGAATGAGACAAAGCTTCCAATATAAAAATGATTATGATTGTAGACCTTGAGTTAGATTTTCATTGATTTGAACATATACTAATGAATACCTAGAAAAATTTTAATTTATGAAGTCAGATTCCGAAGAGTTTATTCGACTCCTCACAGAGGCACAAGGACCAGTGTATGGGTACTTGATGACTTTAATTACTGACCGCAGCAGAGCGCGGGATCTCCTACAAGAAACTAACATCACCATTTGGAAAAAGGCAGACACTTTTACAGAAGGGACAAACTTCAACGCATGGGGGTGTAAAATAGCCTACTTCCATGTTCTCTCTTTTAGAAGAAAAATGGCTAGAGAAAAATTAGTCTTTGATGATGACATCCTTGATTACCTATCCGAACGCAATGATGAACGTTTAGCTAAAGATGCTGCTGCTGACAGAATCGAGGCGCTAAAAAGTTGCCTATTAAAACTATCTGACAATCATCGCAGCCTCGTAGAAGAACGATACAAGCCAGGAGCCTCTGTTCAAAAGATCGCAGCTGATCAGGACAGAACCGTCGGAGCTATTTCACAAACTCTTTACCGTATTCGTCACAACCTAATGTTATGTGTCGAAAAAACACTCACTGCACTTCAAACGAGTTAAGGCACATTAGACTTTAAGCATAAGACAAAAAATTCAATAATGGGAAAATCAGAAGATAGGTTTGTAGAGCTCGAAATACTCATTTCAAAGCTTCATGATGGCGTCGCAACCGAAGAAGAATTAAGGCGCATTGAGAGCATCCTTTCTGGAGATCCAGAAGCCTGTGAATTTTATCTGGACTACACTGAATTGTGTGTGCAAATGGACCTAGAATTAGGAGCTAGAATACCGCTCGAAATCAGCAATGACACGGTACCTATTCAAATTTCACAATCAACATCACGATTTTATAAGGGCCAGTCAACTAAGCAAATACTCACTCCGAACTGGAAGCCTCTGCCATGGTTCGCTGCTGCTGCTACCATTATCATATTCGCAGGTTCCTTATCGCTTCTCTTAAATAAGCGCGTTAGCATTGCTCCTACCGAGGCAAAAGCAGCACAAGTTGAATCCATCACTCATGATGGGCTAGCAATTCTTATGGAATCAGTAGGTGCAAATTTCGTGGATAACGGAATGCAACCTACTAAAACAAATGGAATTCTTTATCCTGGAGAGATTATTCTTGAATCAGGAATCACAGCTATAGAGTTCTACTCAGGAGCAAGAGTTATCCTTGAAGGACCTGCAATCTTAGAACTCACCTCAGAGAACAGCGCAATCCTTCGAGAAGGAAGGATCAGAGCTCAGGTACCACCACAAGCTTGCGGATTTAGTGTGTCAACACCTCAAATCGAAGTCATTGACTTAGGAACAGAATTTGGAATGAACATTGAGGAAGATGGACACTTAACTGAAGTGCATTGTTTCAGTGGATTAGTAGACATTTATGAAAATCCAATGCAGCAGAATTCAAAAGTTTTTCGATCTCTTCAGTCTGGAGAAGCTGTTCGCATTGAGCCTAATAGCATTCAGAAAATTCCAGCTAACTCCGTGGCTTTTATTTCATATCCGGAACTGGCACAAACTGCTCTTGAAAATTCGACAATGCGCCATCAGAAATGGCAATATTTAATCGAAGAGATGCGAGCAGACGAGGACATATTGGCCCTCTATACTTTTGAAGGACAAGGGCCTCGTGAACGTAGCTTAGTGAACCAAGCCTCATTCCAAAACCAATTCTCCCACGGGGCCATTGTCGGATGCCGGTGGACAAATGGTAGATGGCCATCCAAGGGGAGCCTCGAATTCAAAAGTCCTAGCGACCGGATCCACTTTCAATCCAATGAACCCTACCAGGCAATCACTCTTTCATTATGGATCCGCTTGGATGCAATGCCAAGACGTATGACCTCACTCCTTTCAAGTAGTGAAAGATCAAGTAATTCGATTGATTGGGCATTAACTCCTAAGGGACAAATCACTCTCAAAATACAGAACGATCAAAATAGAAAGAATCATTCTTTTACATCATCACCAATACTTGATCGAAACATGCTCGGGAAGTGGCTACACGTCGTTAGCGTTTGCAATTCCAATGAGAAGAAAGTCACCCACTATTTAAATTCTCGAGAACTATCAGAACATAACTTCCCAAAAACTGGTTTAACTTCCATAAAATTTAGTGCCGCTGAAATTGGAAATTCCAGTATAAAATCCTCAAACGGAAAAACACCCATCAAATACTTCATAGGTAGAATTGATGAATTAGCAATCTTCGGGCGTTCACTAAATAAAAATTCTATAGATCATTTGTATAGGACGGGTAAGCCTCATTAGCGAATATTTCCCATGCATGCTTGCAAAACAAAAAAATCATTCTCAGCATACTGAGAATGAATAGTAAAGCATTGTACATATTCACTCTTTTACTGACTTCAAAGATTCTTCATGCCCAATCAAATAGTCCTGATCAGAAAATTGCATTCAAAAAGTTTAAAGAATCAAGTATAGAGCTTCACGTTTTTAAACCTGAAAAATGGAAAGTATCTGATAAAAGAACAGTAATTGTTTTCTTCTTTGGCGGAGGCTGGACCGGCGGCACTCCAAAACAATTTTACCCACACTGCCGACACCTATCTAAAAAAGGTTTGATCGCAATAAGTGCTGAATATCGAACCAAAAAAAATCACGGCGTAGAACCAATGCAGTGCGTTGAAGATGGTAAATCCGCAATTCGATGGGTCCGCGCGAACGCTAATCTACTCGGAATAGATCCAAATAAGGTAGTCGCAGCGGGTGGCTCGGCTGGAGGGCACGTAGCCGCCTGTACTGGAACTATTACTGGATTTGAATCAGGTGATCTTAAGTTCTCTTCTGTACCTGCTGCTCTAATTCTCTTCAATCCAGTCTGTGACACCTCCCCTTTAGGTTATGGCAATAATCGCTTAGGGAAGAATTGGAAAAAAATTTCTCCTTTGCATCATATTAATAAGAAAACACCACCTGCCTGCATTTTTCATGGCAAAGCGGATACTACAGTTACTTTTAATAATGTCCTTCAATTCAAAAAGAAAATGCATGAACTTGGCTTGCGATGTGACTTGCATGCTTATGATGATCAAAAGCATGGATTCTTTAACTTCGGAAGAGGTGATGGGGCCGCATACACTGATACCGTAAAAAAAATGGACTCTTTCCTCGACTCTCTTGGTCTAATTGAATATCCGGATAAAAAAAGCACTAAATAACCTCATGGAAGCTGATGACTGGAAAGGGCTTGCCACTAATTACGAGGAAACCATTCTTAGTGTTTATGATAATGATCAAAACGGTAAAATAGAATCGATCATTACAGAATTAGGGATAAAAAAAGAAAGAGCAGTCGATCTTGGTTGCGGAACAGGAAAGTTCCTACCTCTACTATCTAACCACTTCAAAAGCGTTCAAGCATTTGACTATTCAAAAGAGATGATAAATGCAGCAAAACGATCCCACCAACATCTCAAAAACCTAAGTCTTAGCGTATGTGACCTTCGAACATCGTTACCAAAAATCAAACCATCCGATATGGCTCTCTGCATTAATGTCATTCTGAGCCCTTCAATTAGTGATCGAGAAAAAATTTGGCGTAATGTACGAAAATCTATCCGGACACAAGGATTTCTAGTTCTAGTTACTCCTTCTCTAGAATCTGCTCTTTACTCAAAACATCGACTCGTCGAGTGGAACATCAGAAACGGTGACACTTCAGTACAAGCATTGACTGAAGAATTCGATACAAAAGATGAAGACGGCAAAATGATTTCCAGAGGAGGCATTATTAATTGTGGAGGAGTGCCTACTAAGCATTATCTGAAAGAGAAACTAATATGTCTTGCACACAGGTTTGGATTTAAAATAACAAGCACAGAAAAAATCACATATCCGTGGTCAACTGAATTCTCAAGTCCCCCTAAATGGATGAAGCCTCCCCTTCCCTGGGACTGGCTAATATTATTAGAGAAAAAAAATATTAACCCTCGTTAATTGCGCGCAAAATACGATAAAAAGCTTTTTCTGGGGATGGCTTAGTATCCTCAAATTTACCCCAAATATCTTCAGCTCTGATCCATTCGGTTTCATTCCACCAGTCAGCTAGATCAAACGATGACTGCACCTTATAAAATAAACCAATGGTACGGTCCCAATTAATAGTGGCTTTTCCCAACTTTGCATCTCGCAAAAAGGAAAACTGCACTGGCTCTTTAATTATACTTCCGTCCCAATATTTTTTTGCCAACTCGTAAGCGCGAAGACCAACACGAGAACCCATGACACGTCCAGGCAAATCATCTGCCGAAACATGAATACCTCCCCACAACCTAGAAACACCGGCCTCATCTGAAGCATCATAATAACTCGCCCATTGCAATTTAACATCCTCAGTAGGTCCATACTCAAATTCTAGGGATCCCTTCGGTATTAAATATTCTTTAAAGCCTCCAGGAAAATAAGGACTACCCGTCATCTTTGTCATGACTTCAGCGCCTGCCCTGGAAAAACAGGAGTGCCCAGAAACGTATGAAGGAAAAGCGGGAGTCACGAAAGTGTCACGCTGATAAGGAAGCCAATTCATTGCTGGAATCCAGCTAACGCCACCCAAATCAGATTCTGGATCCTCAGGTTCTCCTGACCAAGCATATATAGCAATTGATCCTATACTTAAAGACAAATGCTCATGACGCTCACCGGGAAGTGAAGTTTCTGGAGTCACGATTTCAACTACCCCCGCTTCAAGCTTTAATCCTTCAGGGTCATAAGTTAGCTCAGCAAAAGTCCCTGAACTACCTTTATCCGTTGATTGCCCCATTGAACCCATGTAACGACACATTGAAATCGGACGCCCATAGTCATATATTCTTTTACATGTCCAGGCTGCTGTCGCAGCATCATGCTGAGCCCCATTCATTGCAAAATAACATTTAACATCCCATTCCAAATCATTAACTACAGGCCCTCTTCCTTCAATTCTACGGGTCGTTTTTGGATGATCAGCTACTTCATTGGCAACCACATTCCAATGGCCTGGAGGCGTCTCAGACTCAGGTCCATCAGCCCAAAACTCAGCAATGACTCTACCATAATCTGCTCTGAGAACTCTATTATCCTGATAAGGGTCACCAGTGACGGGATTATTGCCGTGCCCTTTTCCTTCCATTCTTCCAAGTGAATTATTCGCATAAACTTGGGGAGAAATATTCATTTCAACTTGATCCCTTGGATCGAGCCAACTGCTATATCGTATAACTTGATTAATGTTATCTTTAAATTTTTGATCCCCTGATGCTCCTAAGATTGGGGGAGGGCCAGGATCATCATAAAGGCCACCAGGGCTTTTTCTTCGCACCGCAAAGGGCCGAACCATAAACCACTGAGAACCTTGAAAAGTTTGAATGAGATCCGTCTCGATCCCATTCTGCGTCAAAGCAAAATCCCCAAAGGCCAAAGGTTGCCAACGGCTCGGATCTGATGTAGTCAATAATGTGAACCTAGGTTCATCAAGAGGCAAAGCATCATTTTCCGGCACATAGGTGAGATCCACATAGTTTTCAGCTTCACCTGATCCATCATTCCAAGAAAAAGAAAGGACGGTATTAGCTATTCGATTACCCAAAGCGGCAGGAGAATCACCTTCAGTTGAATTATTCGACTCATCATAACCTAGAGTGACCATTTGATTAATTAGAGCATCTTTAGTCACATCAGCACCTACTGAATTCTGATAACGAGATCTGAGGACCCTATAAGCTGCGAAGCTTATCGCTTCTTCCCTAGCCATTTCAACATCCATAGAATCTATACCGTCGCCTTTAACATCAGACACAACTGCTAATTCGTTATGCAGATAACCTATCGCAACATCGTCAAAAGCAGCCCAAGCATCCCACATCGCTACCGAAACATGAAAAAGATTCCTCGCATGAACTGGAGGATGAGGAACATCAAGACGAATCGCGTTCAGGTTCTGCTTATTCCAATTTCGGGCAACAGAATCCGACTGACTAATTAATGGGTAAAAAACAATTACCACTATCAGCCACTTCAACAAAACAGTAACCTTCTGGAATTGAATAATCATACCATAATAAAACCAATAAAAACTGAGGGAATTTATGGTTATCTCAAGCTAGCACCAGACAAAGTAAGCATCAAACCGAAGCCCATTAAAATGTATTAAGGAATAATTATACAGTAAAATAAGGGTCACTTGCCGAAAATGATGTTAGAGTTAAGGTTCGACAACGTGTTTGAAGTTCTACATACCGATCCTGAATCATTCGCTCGACGCGGACAGCTTAAAACTGCACATGGAATTGTAGAGACTCCCATTTTCATGCCTGTAGGAACGCAAGGTACTGTGAAATCCGTAAGCCCGCATGAGTTAAAGGATTTAGAAGCTCAAGTAATACTAGGAAATACTTATCATCTTTTTGTTCGTCCGGGACTCGAAACGATCAAAAAAATGGGAGGCCTCCACTCATTCATGAACTGGGATCTGCCGATCCTTACAGATAGTGGAGGATTTCAGGTCTGGTCATTAGCAAAAATGAGAAAGATCACTGAAGAAGGGGTCCATTTTCAAAATCATTTGGACGGTTCCCCCACATTCATAGGACCGGAAACATCGATGGAAATTCAGGCCGGACTCGGTTCAGATATAGCGATGCTATTTGACGAATGCCCTCCCTACCCATGTGATGAAGAATATGCTGAAAGGAGCGGAGAGCTTACTTTGCGATGGGCTGCTCGTTGCAAAGAATGGATCAACAACAATAACCCTATGGCTGGGAAAAGCTCTCACAGACAACTTCACTTTGGAATCGTTCAGGGATCTATTTACCCGAACCTAAGAGAGCGATCTGCCAAGGGACTTGTTGAGTTAAAATTTGATGGATACGCTATTGGTGGAGTCAGCGTCGGGGAGCCTGAAAAAGAAATGATAGCAGCTATCGATCACTCAGTCCCTTTCTTGCCGAAAAATAAACCCAGGTATGCGATGGGTCTAGGGACACCAGCTCAGATGATAGAAATGATCGCCAGGGGCATCGATATGTTTGACTGTGTCCTTCCGACCCGGGTTGCCAGAACCGGGACCGTCTACGTGTCTCAAGGAACACTGAATTTAAAAAATCAAAGATTCGCTTCTGATCCATTACCCATAGACGAAGAATGTGCATGCTATTCATGTCGCAACGGATTTAGCCGCGCCTACATTAGGCACCTAATAAAATCTGAAGAAATTTTAGGAATTAGATTAACTACCCTCCACAATCTCTATTATTATATAAATTTACTCGAGCGAGCACGAAACTCTATAGAACGTGGGGAATTCGAAAAATTGCGGAAAGAATTACAAGAAAACTGCCAGAAAAAATAATGCCACCTTTCTTAAGAATTATTGAATAGTTGATTTACTTCTTCTTAGGTTCACAATACTTATCAAGCAAAGACAAAAATATCACAACTGATTATCCAGATGAACTTATCTAATACACTCTTCTACTTAACAGCACAGGCCGAAGGGCAAGCAACTTCTGGAGGAGGGCTAGCACAATTCATGCCGCTAATATTGATATTTGTTATATTTTATTTCCTCCTGATTCGGCCCCAAAAACAAAAACAAAAAAAACTCCGATTGGAGGTAGAGTCTATGAAAATAGGAGACAAAGTTATCACTGCAGGAGGCATTCACGGACTAGTCACTAACGTGAAAAAGCAAAGCGTCTCCGTTAAGGTAGATAATAATGTAAAGATTGAATTTGAAAAAGGCAGCGTTGCCACAGTGATCAGCAAGGGTTCTTCAGCACCAGAACCAGAACCGGCATCAGAACCTGTGCCCGTCTCACCAGACTCAAACAATGACTCTGATGAGACAAAGACCGAGGAAAGCAATCGTGATGCTTTTCAACGGGACAAATGAAAATTATTCTTTTCATGAGGAAAGGTTAAGGATCCGTCACTCAATGTGACGGATTTTTTATTTTATTAGGATATTAAAAAAGCAAACTCCTAAGAAAATAGGACAAAGGTTAATAAAGTGTCATTCTCAAGTTGTTGATCAAACAACTAAATACGAAGTATAACATTAGAAATAGAATTCCATTCCTATGAAAATGATTAATCAATTGCGCTCAACTCTTTTCACCGGATTAATGGTTTTACTGATAATAGATGCAAAATCTCAAATCCCTGTACCCATTGCTTACTACGACTTCGAAAGTAAGTCAGACACAGTAACTGATCAAAGCTTTAATGGCAACATAGCCACCGCGACTGGATTTGTGGATTTCGTTGATGAGGGCGCACCTACTGGACCTTCTCCGGGAGCTGCTGCTCAGCTCGGGGGGGGGCACTTCCGCGTTCCTAGCATTGATTTAAACTCGCAGATTCGTGACTCCGGTGATGGTAGCTACACCATGACCGCATGGATCAAACCTTCAGCATTGGACGGTGAGCGTTTCCTCTTCGGTCAAACCAATCAAGGTATCCATCACGGTATCCGTAACGGTGGATTCCTGCACAGTGCGCACTGGGGCGCTGACTGGAACAGTGACACTAACCTGGGTGACTATGACCCACCTGAAAATAAGAACGGTTGGCTTCATGCCGCTTGGGTCTACGATGGAGCAACTGATATTGCCATGATTTACCTTGACGGTGTCCTAGATGGAACAACATCACAGCGTACGCCGAACGGCGGCGGTCACCTCATTATTGGTGCCCGTAACAATGGTGAAGCACAGTACCTCGGACTTCTTGACGAAGTTGCAATCTGGGACAAAGCCATTTCTGAAGGTGAAATACTAAAACTCGCGCAGGGTGGTAGCCCAGTCGCTTCCCTCGCCGATGCAGATCAGGACGGATTCATTGACGCTTGGGAGAAAAAGTTTGCTGGTAACTTGACTGATCTTGATGGAAATAATGAAGAAGCAGACTTTGATGAGGACGGGCTCACTGACACTGAAGAATACAAGTTAAGTATAAGTGATCCGACCAAGTCGGATTCTGATAATGATGGGTTAGATGATTTTACTGAGGTCGATGATGGAACAGATCCATCGAATGCAGATACAGACAACGATGGTTTAAATGATGGAGCCGAAATTACGGCAAAAACGGATCCGACGGATCCGGACACGGACGGGGACGGTTACATGGACGGAATTGAAGTCGTTAATGGCAGTGACCCCAATGATGACAACAGCATACCTCCTCCTCTTTTAGCTTATTACGATTTCGAAGGAGACCAAGGAAACATAGTCAAAGACAAAGGGAGTTGGGGTAATGACGCGGAAGTGACCCGGCCAG
>Ga0115002_10001803_pt1 | contig 28846 bp, 27 predicted proteins | sample ArcticOcean_MG_C_8_FD_89576 | JGI IMG/M metagenome (GOLD analysis project Ga0115002, IMG submission 89576) | Marine microbial communities from western Arctic Ocean - ArcticOcean_MG_CB11_86 | ecosystem: Environmental > Aquatic > Marine > Oceanic | place: Arctic Ocean: Canada Basin | collected... | reverse complement strand
GGGCGAAGATACGTGAGACACCCCCTCCGCTGTCCATTCAGGGAAACATCCATGCCAGAAAACCCGGTCGATGGCCTCTACGAAGCCCTAATATCGGAGAGCGTCGCAGAACTCGTGAGGCACATCGCCGAACGAGTCGATCAGTCCAGAATCGGACCTGGCATCGTCAGCGATCGTGACCCGCTGCATGTCAGCGAAGTCCTCATCCGATCCCTGGCAGGTATTGTCGACAGGGAGCGGGTGACTACTGCTCTCAACCTGACGCGCGACATCCTCAATGTCATCGGCCAGACCGTCGGCGTCACCAACGTCAACGGAGACCAACTCGTTGCACCTGGCGAGATCCTCACGGCAATCAAACCGCTAAACGCTGCAGGGCAGCCACGCTCAATCAGTCGCCCCCACGTTCCACTCCTAGAGACGACGCTACTCACGAATGCACCAGGAGAGCCACGGGTCGGTGCGCAGTTGCTGAGCGAGATCGATTCGGCGGATCGAATTAGCATCATCATGGCCTTTGTCAGGCGCAGCGGCATCCGGCCCTTCCTGGACGCTCTTGGCCAATTCTGTTCGCGAGCGACGGCTGAGCAACCCCTCCGCATCCTTACTACGATCTACACCGGATCAACCGAAAAGTCCGCGCTTGAGGAACTCCAGTCACTCGGGGCCGACGTTCGAATCTCATATGACCTCAGCATGACTCGCCTGCACGCCAAGGCGTGGCTATTCCATCGAGACTCAGGTTATTCAACCGGCTTTGTCGGTTCTTCCAATCTGACTCATTCCGCGCAAGTCAACGGACTTGAGTGGAATCTGCGCATCTCCGGACGTCCCGTTACGCGTTCATGCCCGCTATGGGCGCGACGAAATTCTTACGGCACTCGGCAACAAGGAAGACTCACGCGCTCGGGTCGATCAATGGCGCGAGGGGGTCAAATGGCTGCCGGAACCGCAAGTCGATGCGTTCGTATTCACCTTCGATAAGAACTCAAGCAGTTTTACTTCGACCACCGCATACCGTGACTACGCCATCAGCCCAACCCTGATCCATTGGGAAAGTCAGTCGACAACCCCCAGCGTGAGTCCAACCGGGAAACGCTACATCAACCATGCGGAACGCGGCAGTCACGTTTTCCTCTTCTGCCGGAAGAGCACGCGGGATCGGGGCTTCTGGTTTCTGGGCCCTGCAACCTACGTGCGCCATAAATCCAGTCGGCCGATGCAGATCACCTGGAAGCTCAAGCACGCGATCCCCGGCGACCTCTATGTGGAATTCGCGGCGGCCGTAGCGTGATCCTTGCGTCTTGCAACCCAGTCAGCGAGTCCCCTTAGCCGAACAGGCGCAACACCAAAGGGCCAACAGTTGACTGACGCCCCCGATCAGGCGACGGTGACGTCAAATCAGCAACGTCGGCGTTCGCGCCATTCACGGACACCACACCCCGGAGAACCCATGGCAGCACTGGATGGAATGCGTGTACTCGATATGACGCAGTACGAAGCGGGAACCTCCTGCACCCAGGCGCTTGCCTGGCTGGGGGCCGAGATCGTCAAGATCGAACCGCCCGAGAACGGCGATCCGGGCCGCAACGTTGGTCTCGGTAAGGACGGCGGTTATTCGGCATATTTCTGCAACTGGAACGCGAACAAGCGCAGCGTCGCTCTTAATCTGCGCAGCGACGAAGGTCGCGATCTCTTTCTGAAAATGCTGCCCGGCTTCGATGTTTTCGTCGAGAACTATGGTCCCGGCGTCGTCGACCGGCTGAACATCGGCTACGAAGCGCTGAAGGCCGTGCATCCCACGCTGATCTACGCCCAACTCAAGGGCTTTGGCACCTATGGTCCGAAGGCCGGTTACAAGAGCTTTGACATGGTTGCTCAAGCAGCCGCCGGCTCCTTTTCAGTCACCGGGGAAGCCGACGGTCGTCCGCTGCTGCCCGGGCCGACAACCGGCGACTCCGGGACCGGGGTGCAACTCGGCATGGCGATACTCGCGGCGTTCATACAGCGCGAGCGCACCGGCGAAGGGCAATCCATCGAGATATCGATGCAGGAGGCCATGACCTATTTTATGCGTACGCGAATCGCGACGGCGTCGGCCTGGGGTACCAAAGCGGCCGGGCGCAACGGCAACGGTGCGGGTCTGCCGCCAATCGAGCTATACCCGTGCACTCCATTCGGACCCAACGACTGGATTTACGTGATGCCGATCACGGGCGGGCAATGGGATGTCTTCTGCACGGCGATAGACCGCCCGGATCTGACCGTCGATGAGCGCTTTGCCGCGCCGCAGGACCGGGTCGCCCACGCCGATGTCCTTTACGAGATCGTGGCTGAGTGGACGCGCGCGCGGACCAAGTTCGAGGCAATGGAGCAACTGGCCAGCGCCGGCGTGCCCTGCTCTGCTGTTCAGGACACAGCCGAACTGCACAACGATCCACATCTCATTGAACGCGGCTTTGTGCACAACCTTGACCTGCCGCACCATGGCAAGGTGCCACTGCTCGGTTTTGCGCCACAAATGTCAGAGTCGAGTGTCGACCTCGACGCCCCTCCGCTACTGGGTCAACATACCGACGAGGTGTTGGCGGCCGAGCTTGGGCTCGATGACAGCGCGCTTACACAACTGCGAGAATCCGGCGTCATTCGCTGACGGTCACGGTATCTCGCTTGTGCCCGACTGAACGCGACTTAAGAGCCTGGAACGTGTTCCAGCAGAAACGCACGTACAGCTTCAACAGTCTCCGTTAGATTGCCTCGGGCCCGACAGTCCACCTCAAGGCAACGGGCGGCGGGTGCAAGCTCGGCAACTCGCTGGGCAACACCGGTCGGATGAAACGCATCGCTTCCCGGCAATATCAACATGGAATGCGTCATACGTTCAATTGCGACAGCATTGACCGAGAAGAATGGCTCTTGCCACGGCCAGATGCCGTCCCGAAAGTCGATCACAAGTGCAATGTAGCCTTCTCTGCCAAGTGATTTCATCGCGTCAGCAAAGCCCGGTTGATCACGCAATCGTTGCCCGAATGGCCCGGCCGCCGCATTGTCTATAAATCGTGGATTCTGTTCCGCAGCCGCAATCACCGCGTCAAGTCCCTCGGCCCGGGCAACCCGAATAGTCTCGTTGAACATGTAATAGAACGTGCCCATCGTGTTCGTATCATCAAGCCCAACCGGGTCCTGCAAGACCGCCGCCGTGATGCGAGCGGGCGCTTCGTCCATCAGGTTCAACGCATACGCGCAGCCAATGCAGCCGCCCATGACGTGGGCGCTGGCAAGACGTAAATCGTTCAGCACAGCGAGTTGATCCCCCATCATCTGCTGATAGGAAAAGGCTGTTAGCGGAGCGCGGCTTCGCCCCGCATGACGCTGGTCCATGGCGATGACCATGAAGTCGTCGCTGAAGACCTCGATGGGATTGAACGCACTTCCTCGCCAGGACGCGATCTCGCTGCTCACCCCGCCGGGCGCAAGCAGCAGCAACGGGTATCCATCACCCGTTATCTCGTAGTGGATTTCCGCACCATCAGGGCGTATCAGATCTGGCATAAACCGCGCTCGTGACATGGAGGCAGCGGCCATGCTAGGTTGCAGGAAATCGAAAAGCGAGGGAAAGATGAACTCACAACCAGCACCCAGCCTCACCCTCAGTAACCTCGACATCACCGACACCGACCGCTACATTCGCTTTGGCTTCCCATGGGAAGCGTGGGATCTCTTGCGGCAGGAGGCGCCGGTCTTCTGGTACGAACGACCTCATTTCGAGCCGTTCTGGGCGATCACAAAGCACGAGGACATTGGCTTCATCTCACGCAGCCCGCACCTCTTCTCCAACACGCAACTGCTGCGCCTGAACGACACCGAGTCCATTCAGATGGGTCAACGCGGTCGTGTCCGTGCTGCCAACCGATTTGGCGGTTCGCCCGAAGATCCGCCGGACTTCATCTTCCTTGATCCGCCCGAGCACCGGCAACGTCGCAGCCTCGTTAGCAAACACTTCACGCCCCGCATGATGCGGCGACTGGAAGAGCACTTTGGCGGCATGGCCGAGAATTACGTCAGCCACTTCGCCGACGTGCTGGCCCAGCAACTGGCCGAGAAGGGCCGCACGGGCACGGTCGACGTCGTGCACGAGTTGTCCGCCAAGCTGCCGGTCGCTGCTATCTGCGAAATGGCGGGGGTTCCCGAGGAGGACTGGGACCAGATTTTTCACTGGACCGAGACCCTGGTCGGCGCGGCAGATCCCGAATACCAGCTTCCAGGCGAGAACCGGGAACAGACTGCAATTCGCAATGGCGATGAGTGGCGGCGTTATAACGAGGAATTAGTCGCCAGGCGCAAGGCCGAAGGACTGGGCGACGACATGTTGTCGAGCCTGCTACGCGGAGAGATCGACGGCGAGGAACTGACGCCCCGCGAGATATCGGCCTATTTCACCATCCTGCTGGCAGCCGGCAACGAGACCACACGCAATTCCATCACCGGCGGCGTCAAGGCATTGCTGGACCACCCGGACCAACTGAAGCGGCTGGTGGACAATCCTGAGCTCGTCCCGTCAGCGGTCGAAGAGATACTGCGCTGGACTTCAATTGTCATTCAGTTTCAACGCACGGCGATGGAAGACGTGAAGTTGCGCGGCCAAACCATCCGCAAAGGCGAATCTGTCGTCATGTGGTACCCGTCTGCCAACCGTGACGAGGACGTCTTCGAAGACCCTTACCGCTTTGATATTGGCAGGGAGCCGAACGATCACTTCGCCTTCGGCGGCTTTGGCGAGCACTTCTGTTTGGGCGCCAATCTCGCGCGGTGGGAGATGCGCGCTATTTTCCACGCGCTCATACCGGTGCTGTCGACACTTGAACTCGCGAGTGAACCCGAGTTCGTGCCTCGCAGCCTGCATGTGGGTGGCATTAAACGCATGATGGTGAGGTCAACCGCATGATGATGAGGGCAATCGCATGAGAGTAGTCGTCGATCACAGCCTCTGCGAGGGACACGCCAAGTGCATGGAAAATGCACCGGGCGTGTTCGAGGTGCGCGACGACGACCTGTCCTACGTGCTCGTCACCGACATTCCCGAGGAGCAGCGCGAGGCGGTGACCCGCGCCGTGCAAATCTGTCCCCGGCGGGCGATCCAGCTCGAAGAGTAGCTCACCGGCAGATTCCGCCCGAGATGAGTCCTAACTGACGGTACGTTAGGGTCAATTGGCCGCTCGCTCATTGATCGGCATTGTTCATTTCACTGGCCATCATCATTTCACGCCACCATCATTTTAAGCCACCATCGTTGCACGCCACCATCCGTCACTCGCGGCAATTCTCCTCGCACACGCTTCCTCACATCTACACGCGCTACGCACCTCGAGGTGCACTCGGCTCCAGGTAGAAGGCCGCATCGCCCGCCCAGCCGGTAACCCGTCATCGAACGCAAAGATCACATCGATGCCCTTGCTGCATCCACGCTGATTGGCTTCAACGTGCTGCTCGGGGTCAATCAAGCCCTCGTAAAGCTCGTTAACGTCGGCTTTTCACCGGTGTTCCAGGCAGGACTGCGATCAGCTTGCGCAATATTGCCTGTGCTCGCTTTCGCGTTGTATGCGCGCAAGCGTCTCTCGATAACCGATGGTTCACTCGCACCCGGATTGCTCAACGGCTTGCTCTTCTCTGGCGAGTTCTGCCTGCTCTTTCTCGCCCTCGACTACACGACTGTTGCGCGGGCGTCCCTCTTTTTCTACACCATGCCGGTTTGGCTTGCGGTTGCCGCACACTTTCTGCTGCCCGGTGAACGGCTGACACTTCGCAAAGCAGCCGGTCTCACGCTCGCGATCGTCGGCGTTACCGTGGCGTTTTCGGGTCGATCGGAAGCATCAACTCAAACCTCCTGGATCGGTGATGTCCTCGCGCTTGCAGCGGCTCTCTGCTGGGCATCGATCGCGCTGCTAACACGCTTGTCACGGCTGCAGGACACCAGCCCGCAGATGAACCTGCTGTATCAACTGGTGGTCTCGGCGCTAGTCCTGCTGCTTATCGCGCCGTTCTTTGGCGATCAGGTGCGCGAACCCACCGCGACGATCCTCGGCATCTTTGCCTTCCAGGTAATCGTCATCGTGGCCATCGGATTCACAATATGGTTCTGGCTGCTGTCGGTCTATCCAGCCTCCAACATCGCCTCGTTCAGCTTGCTCGCGCCACTTTTCGGCGTCTTATCCGGCTGGCTGATCTTCCACGATCCGCTGACGCCCGTCTTCCTTGCGGCGCTTGGTCTCGTCATGGCCGGTCTCGTGGTCGCCAACAGCAGGGCTTCTCCGCCCGTCGATCCCGCTGCAGGTCATCCCCAGCCTGACGCACCTGAACCCCACAAGCCGGATTGATCCGGTCCTGCACGCCCTACGTCACACGACACATTTGGGGCGAGAACTAGGTCGCGGGTGGCCAAAGTGGCTCAGGTATCTCAAACCCAAGCGGGGTGCCCCACTGGTTTTTGAAGGCAACCTCATGAGCGGGGCGGCGAGGCGCAACACCCCAGCGCCCGGTCGGATACCCCATCGGAACGAGGCATGCGAAATTCCAGCCCTTGTCTTTGGGAACCCCAAGGATGTCGAATGCCCGGTCTTTCTCGAACACGAGCAGGCTCGTGATTGCACTCCCGATACCCTCGGCACGCGCCGCGAGCATGGCGTTCCACACGGCCGGGAAAATCGAGCCGCCGCTCTGGTCGCCCTGGCTGAACGCCCCGAGCAACAGCGGATAGCCTTCGAAGTTGTCACCCATGTGTTTGGCAGAGCGGTACATCTTCAGAAATTTCGGATGATCGCCCTCGTCGGGCGCCGCCGTCGCCGCCTCAAGGGCCGGTCCGTAGACGGTGGAAAAGAGACGGTCCATGCACTCACGGTAGAGCGGCGCAAGTTCTGCGATGACCGCCTGGTCATCAACCAGCAGAAACCGCCAGCCCTGGGTATCACCGCCGGACGGTGCGCGGATGGCGGCGTCCAGAATTCGGGCCTGCACATCTTCGGGAATCAGGTCCGGCTTCACCCGCCGCATGGCACGGGTGGTATAGAGCGCCTCGTAGATGTCCATCGCAAATCTCCATCAAATGTAGGGAAAGCCGGGGCTTGTTACCGCGCTTGTAACAGTGCTTATTACTGGGCGGATCGTGTCACGTCAGGCGATTTCAGTGCGATCACGCACCAACGCTTGTCGTGCATGATGAAACGTTGAACGCCGGACACGCGTGTCCGGCGTCAGCGCCCTCCGCAGATGAGTGCTGGGTCGATAATCGTCGTTAGAAAAATACGTACGCCCGAACAACGACGTTCCTGCGGCACCGCGCGTCTTCGGGTGCGGTCGGATCAACACACGCCGAATGAAAAGACCAGCGCGAGACCGAACCATCCGTGACCGAGTCATAGCATTTGAGCATCGAAACCTCGGTTGAGGTCTGCTGCGGAACCCAGTACCACTCATGGTCCGGTCGATGGGTAAAGCGGGTAGTCTCACCAACCCGGTCGTCGTAGACCCGGTAATTGGTGATGTAGGTTTGATCCGCGAACGACGGCCAGGCGCAGAGCACAAACGGAAACTGCTCTACCGTCTCCATGGGCTTGGCGAGGTTGATCGACATGAACCGGCGAGACATCTTCTCGTCTGCCTCGGCTCCGGTGTAATGCTGCTCGCGGCCAAAGTTACGCAGGTTTTTCGTGAGCAACTCGCGGCAACGAACGCGGCCACTGTTGTCGTTCAGATCGTTGTGCACGATGTTGGCGTAACCGCCATTCACGCCCGGGTTCTTGTTTGCCTGATCCTCCGTGCGATCGCCCTCGTAGTTCTTGTCGAAGACGTCGTGGTTGTAAACAAGCGCGTCGGTCGCACCCGGGAAGAAGTCGAGCATGAGCTTCTCCATCTCCTGATAGAACACGCGTTCCACCTCAGCCGAGTCATAGAAGTTGGTGCACCGGGACTCGCAATGCGCGAGTGACACGCCCAGTTTGTCCATGCACTCCGGGCTGTTCGGTGACAGGCCGGGGTAGTACTCCTCCATTTTCCGCGCATCACGCAACACCTGCGGAAAGTAGAGGTTGCGCCGACCGGCATCGCGTTCGTCCTTGCGCAGGGCCGTGGCGTCGGCTTCACGGGCCGGGTCCTTCCAAAGGGCGTTGGACGAGACGAACGAATACGAAGGCTCCTCGTGAACGGTGTAACGCAGCGGCAGTGCCACGCCGCCCTCCGGCGCTTCGATGTTGTTCGCGCGGATGTGTTCAAGGCACTCATCATAGGTGCGAAAGCCGAGTCCCCACTCGGTTTCGATGGGGCCGGGGGGCGCGTTCTCGATCATGGCGATGACCGCCTCGCCCTCGCCGCCAGCGACCTGAACCAAGGCCGCCTCAGTTGCCGCCGCAGTTCCCGAATCGCCGTTTCGATCAAACGACATGTAAGACAGGCCACCGTTTGCGGCGAAGGGCGCTGGCTGACCCGCGGTCAGCTCAAGGGTCGGCACATACACCGACGAGCCGTCCTTCGAACCGGACTCATCAAACTGGTCTTGCTTGGCTTCGCTCATAGCTTTGTACCCTGTTGGACATGTCTAATGATTGCATACCGGGCTTCAAACTGCCTAACGGCACGTCGAACGCTTATTTCATCGCGCCGCGTTGGTCAGCGCTTGCCCGGATCACGCACACGGTTCTGGCTCTTGCGAGCCAGATTTGGGCCAGGGCTCAGTCCGCGCGCAGGCTGCGCCGTCCGATCGATGGCAGGGATCGATCCACCAATCCGTCGCCCCGAGGCCTGGGGTCGACGTTGCCAAGCGTGCCGTGCACCGCAAAGCCCACGCGCCGCAAGAGTTCTTCCGGCATTGCGGCAATCGTCTCGTCTCGAAGGGAAACAGCCATGTTCTCCTGCTGCCGCAACCAGGGCCGGCACCAGTAGTTGAGTAACCCGACACGGGTATCGCCGTCACTGGTGTTGGGGCCCGTGCCATGCCATACGCGCCCCTCAAGTACACACGCCGTTCCTGCCGGACCCTGGAGCGACATAACCTCACTGTAATCGAACGGGTCATCCGGCGACCGATTGCGACGATGACTGCCAGGCACGAGATAGGTGCCGCCATTGTCCGCGGTGAAGTCGCTCAGCATCCATATCGTGTTGCAAACGACGGCATCCGTGATCGGGATGTCGACATAGCCCTGGTCCGAGTGCAACGCCATCGGTGCGCCACCGCTGCGAACGATGTTGGCTGTCGCACTCGACGAAATCACGTTCTCGCCGAGCAGATGGCAAACCACCTCGTCAACGATGGGGTGCAGCAGCAACTGCCAGAACTCCTCACCCTTGTCGAGCAGGTTGAACAGTCGCTGATTTGGCGCCGACTCCGGCGCTTCACCGAAAATCGCAGTTTGGCCGCCGTCGCGCATCGCGAAGCCGTCCTCGACTTCGGCGGCCGCCTGATCCAGCAAGCGCTCGCGCACAGACGTCAACTGGGTCGGGCTCAGCGCATCGGCCATCAAGCAAAAACCATGCTCGTCGAGGTCCGCGCGCATGCGGCCCCAATCGGTAGTCGGCGTTGGCAGTTCTTGCTTCGATGATTTGGCCACAGGCTTCCCCTTTTGAAGATCGTGTTTGCTGAATATACGCCGCATTGCCGCAACAGGCCTACGCAGAGCTTCAATGATGAAGCCTTCGCTCGGAACCACGACCTGCGCGGCGACGAGATTGTTGCGGTCGAACGACTCAAATCACTGGCCGGGGCTGGCCCAGTGCTCTCAAGGTTGCTGAAAAAGTGCTGTCCTGCACTTTTTCAGCAACCTGATAGACGATCCATGCAAAGCGGGCACTGATGCGATACTGGCAGTGACCAATAATCGGGGAATCAGGCGATGGCGTTCGTTAAATCGGGAGATCAGCAGCTTGAGTACTTTGCATGCGGGGACGACACACCGACAGTCGTCCTGATTCACGGCGCTGGATCGTCCGCCAGGATCTGGCACACAACGCAGCACCTGCTCGCCGCAGCGGGATACCCGTCTGTCGCCATCAGCCTGCCCGGCGCCGGGGCGTCCGATCGGGCAGAGGCGCTGGATGGGTATCAACCACTGGCTTACGCCAAAGCGGCGCGGGGGGCCATCGACGCCCTTGGCGTCACACGCTGCACACTCTTCGGACACTCGCTGGGCGTCTCCAACGTGCTCTATCTTGTCACCGAATTCAGCGAGGGCCTGGATATTGACGCCATGATCATGCTCGCCGGCGGCAGCGGTGATCGACGGGACGCACCGGGCGAGGAAGAAAAGACGGCGATCATCCGCTCCATGATGGCGACATCACCACGGTCCGGCCTCGCTCGCGACGACTGGGAAGTGTTGCACAAGGGCCTGAACCCGACCGTGCAAGACGCGCTCTGGGCGGACATCAAGGCCAATCCACCCGAACGTGCGACCGGACAGCGGATCAGCGGCCGCAAGGACATGACACCCTTTCTCAACGCGACCGATATTCACACGCTGGTCATGTCCGGGGACCACGACAGCGTCGTGCCGCTCTCTGCAACGCTTGGCATGTACCACAAGTTGAGGCCTGAAGTTGCACATCTGCATGTGATGCACGGGGTAGATCACTACCCGAATGCAGAAGTGCCGGACGCCATGACATCAGCGTGCGTCCACTTTCTGGACAAGTACACGGGGTCTTAAACGGGCTAGCCGGGCGACGGCGGCCACCGCAAGAAGGGGTTGGCAACGAGGCCGCGACCTGTGCAACGATGACAAGAACTGATTTCTGAGAAGAGGACAGAAGAATGCCGCTTTCATCTGACGATCGCCTGGCAATCACGGAAGTGATCGCACGATATTGTCATGCCACTGACAGTGGTGATGGCGAAGGTGTTGCCGCCGAGTTCGCGGAGACTGGCATCCTTGAGATCACCGGCGCCTGGCAAGCACGGGGATACGAGCAGATCAAACAGATCGGCGACTTCCCCAACAAGCCGAAACACTGGGTCAACAGCATCGTCATGGAGGGCACCGGCAGTACCGCACAATCAACGGTCTACTATGCCGCCATCCGGGGCGGCGGCCCCCTGCTCGCGACCGGGCGTTACGACAGCCAGTTCACCAAACAACTGAATGGTGAGTGGAAATTCGTCCACCATTGTTACACCGGTGATCCGGTACCTGTCGGCGCCGCACCCGCCCGGCCCACCGATCTGGAAAAACTGACAGCAGAAGATCGACTCTCTATCACCGAGGTTATCGCCCATTTCAACACCGCCATGCAGGACCGCGACGGCACTGCACTGGCCAATCTCTTCACGGACGACGGCACTTTTCAGCATGGCACAGATGCAACGGTGACCGGTCGCCCCGCGATCAGCGAGACCTTAGCGTCGACGCCCCCGGCCAGCGGCAAGTACCTGACCACCAATGTCATCATCGAAGGCACCAGCGAGGCGGCCAAAGCAAGATGCTATTTCGCTTTGATCGACGATCATCGCGTCGCCGAAACCGGACTCTACAAGGATGACTTCCAGAAGGCCGATGGCACATGGCGCATCGTCCGGCACCACTACCGCCCGGATAGCCCTGATGAATAGCCTGATGAATAGCGCTGATGAATAGCCCTGATGAATAGTGCCCTCTTCTCGACAAGCCTCTTCTCTACAAGAGCATGCGAGGTTTGTTTGCAAACCGATTCCCAGGAGTTGTCAGGATGACAATTTTGGGACAAGAACCAAGGGAGCAGCACATGGCGCTGACCGCAGAAGACCGCCTTGAAATGACCGACCTGCTTGGCCGCTACAACCAGGCTATCGACAATCGCAAAGCCGAGGCGTGGGCCGATACGTTCACCAGCGACGGTGTCTTTGTCGTTGAAGGCAGCGAGCCGATCGCGGGTCGCGACGCACTCATCGCGATGGTTGAGGCGATGGGCGAAAACAGCACCCCACCCACCAAACACTGGGTGTCGAATCTTCGATTTGACGGCGACGGTGACAACGCGACGATGTTGGCGGACATCGTCATCCTGCAACAGAACCGAGTGCTCTTGTCCGGTCGCTACGTCAACACCCTGCAGCACACGAACTTGCCGACCGAGGCTGATCATGCACCCGCGTGGAAGTTCTCAAAAAGGCTCTTCATCAACGAAGGATGATCTGAACCCGCGCATTTGCCGCACAATGCTAGCTCTTCGGCAGATCGTCCCGATATTTGCGGCCCTGATACTCCGGGTCAATCAGCAAACGCGGATGACGCCCGTCAACGTGGCCGCGGAATCCCGGCGCGTCGACACTATAGCCAAGCAATGCCTGCACCCGTTCGCTGTATTGCGCTGCAGTCGCGGGCGGCACAGCGAGCGTCATGTTCTCCAACTGGCGCAGGTACGGCGGGCAGTATTGCGGGCTGATTCCAAGCCGGCATTGCCCGGTCACGTTCGCACCGCCGCGATGGAGCAGATTGCCACCAAAAACGAGTACGGAACCTGCCGGCATTGTGACCGTCACCGCTTCACCTTCGGTCGGCTGACGCGTGTCGTCCCAGGTGTGGCTACCGGGGATAACTTCGGTTGCACCGTTGCTGTCAGTGAAGTCGTCGAATGCCCACATGGCACTCACACCGATTGGCGGATGCGGCCGCGGGACCGGCAGCGAGCTGTCGCCACCATCCAGATGGAAGCGCTGCGGGGTCTCACCAGGATGAAGATTGATCGCAAGCACGGCTGAGAGCAGGTAGTTCTTCGGCAACAGGGCATCGTTGATGCCGAGCACGACTTCGTGCTCGACAACCGCTGCGACCTCGGGCGTCTTGGCAAGCAGGGCGTAGACCCGTTCGGTCTTGTGCCCCTCGAAGTCGTTTCGTCCCAGGTGTTCGCCGCGGAGCCACGGCGTCAGCGCTTTCCTGATGCGCTCAACCGCACCGGCGGACAACGCATTCGGTATCACCGCGTAGCCGTTGAGATGAATGTCGTCGACCGCTTTAGAGATGACTGAAGGAATACTCATCCCTGCATGCTACGTCAAGAAACCTCTCTGCGCTCGGCCCACAGTGCCGCGCCGTGCAAAAGGCAGCCAGTGGCCAACACCGTTCAGGTCGGAATCTCTTCGCCCAGTGCGCGTGCCCGGTCAAGGCGCGAGGCTTCATCTTTTTCGATTGTGCCGAGCGCAAGAACGACCATCACGAACGCAACCACATAAACCGAGCAGCTCCATATCATGCCCTGGCGGAGTGCCTCGCTCGCGACGACACCCCCCGCTGCAATCGAGTCACTCATCTTGCCAATCATGTACGGGCCGAGGGCAAGCCCGATGAAGGTCACCATGAGAATGTAGAAGGCCGACGCAACCGCTCGCATTCGCGGCATGACGAGGTCGTTAACGGTCGACGCCGCTGGTCCGATCCATAACGGCGACGTCAGAGCAAACAGGAAGTTGAAAACATAGGCAGTGATGAGGTCGTCCGTCGCCAGCAGAACCAGAACAATCGGCAGCGACAGAACCGTCGAGGCGACACCCAGGATCAATTTGCCCTTGACCGTTCGCTCACGCAGCTTGTCGGCGAGCACGCCACCCAATGTCACGCCCGCCCAACCACCAATAGCGGCAGACAGTCCAAGCACTGTCCCGGCTTCCGCGGCACCCACCTCATGTACCCGTTGGAAGAACGGCGGCGACCAGAAGCCGACCCCATAGGTAACGAACGCGATGGACGGAAACCCGAGGATCGTCAGCAACACGGTCTTGCACTTGAAGATCATTGCGAAGGTCGCGGGATCGCGCAGACTCAATGACTGCGTCCAGGAAAACGCGGCGTACACGCCAATACCGAGCGCCACCCACTGCGCCACATCGCCCGTCAATTCAATGAGCAGCCAGGCAAGCAGCACCGTTCCAACGGCCGCGGTGATGTTGATGGCAAACTCTTTGCGGCCACCCCCCAGACTCGCCAGCTTGGCGAAATTGAACGGCGGCACAATGGCGGCCAGTTCGCCTGCAGCCTCACGGAAAGGGTGGGGGTGCTTCGGCGTAACCAACCCCTCGCTCATACCCCGCTTCGGTTCTTTGAGGGTTGAAACCCATATCGCCATCAACAAACCGGGGAGGCCCACGGTAAAGAAAGCGACATGCCAGCCCTTAAGCCCCATCGGCGCCGCATTCGTGTCCGGATAGAGGTTGGACCAACCCTCAAGGATGATGCCACCGAGGAAAATGCCAATGCCGGCACCGATGTAAACGCCGCTTGAGTAGACCGCGAGCGCGGTCGTGCGGAGTCGCGGCGGAAAGTAGTCCGACAACATGGAGAATGCTGCTGGCGTCGCGCTCGCTTCACCGATGCCGACGCCGATTCGATAGGCCGCGAGTGAACCGAAGCCCCGGGCGGTGCCGGACAACGCGGTCATCACGCTCCAGAACGTTAAGCCGATAGCGATCAGGCTCTTGCGCGTCCAGGTGTCAGCCAGGCGGCCAAGGGGAATACCAAAGATCGCGTAGAAGACCGCGAATGCTGTACCGTAAAGAAAGCCGATCTCAGCATCCGTGATGCCGAGGTCAGCCTTGATCTCCTCCGCGAGGATCGAAAGGATCTGCCGGTCAATGAAGTTGAAGATGTAGACGAGGACCAATACGAACAGTACGTATTTGGAGTACCTGCCACCGACCTCCTCGCTCCCCTTACCTTGTCCGTCTCCCTGGTCCGCACCCTCATCTACAGCCGTCTGCTCTTCGCCTTCATTCACGTCGCCACCTCCGGTTACCGGCCATCGGCATTCGCCGACAGACCTTCTCTTCTTTTTATTTTTTCGGTACGACCAACCCCAACTATCCCGCCTGTCCCGTCCTATACCCTTCTATACCCTTTTTTAAAGGAGAGGACTTCCATCGTCGCCGCACGCTGGACACGATAAAGCGTTGAGCTTCACGGGTTATACACGGTCTCCGGATAGAAAACAGAAATACAATCGGGCTGAGGCGGGGCGTCTTGCCGCTGCTGAAAGAGCGCGCTCCTGCCACGCACGGGCCCAATCATGAACGCGCCGCCAACAATCGACACACGTGACATACTCGGCGTCTGCAACATGCTCCCGGGCGCTCCCGGTCCGCGTCCAGACGGAACTCCGATGATTACCCAGATGACTACTCAGATGGATGAACGCCCCATGCCCTCAACGCGCAAGACCAGATTGATACCTCGGCTCACGTTGCTGCTGACGATCGCGGGCACCCTTGCGTTGGTCGGCTGCAGTCCCCGTGCTCCAGATGCTGATTGGCCCGCGTACCTCGGCGGCGAACACCGCAATCAGTACTCCGACCTGACCCAGATTAACCGTGACAACGTCGCTGGGCTCCACCACGCATGGACCTTCGACACCGGCGACAAGGGCCAGTTTCAAGCGAGCCCGATTGTGATCGACGGCATTCTTTTCATCGCTTCTCCCGCACGCAAGGTCTTTGCTATCAACGCCGAGACGGGTGCCGAGGTCTGGCGCTTCGACCCCGCAAGTGAACTGCCGGGCCCATTCGCTGTCCGCCAACGCGGTATCAGTCACTGGTCTGATGGCACCGAACGCCGAATCTTCACCTCTGCCGGGGGCCGTCTGTTCGCGCTCGATGCCACCTCCGGAAAGATCATTCGATCGTTTGGTGAGAAGGGCTCTATTGCGCTTGGCATCAACACGCCGGGTGTCATCTTTGAGGATCTCTTGATCGTGGGCCTGCTGGTCGAGGAGACGTCGCCCGGCGGCATCCGTGCTTACGATGTTCGGTCGGGTTCCACCCGATGGCATTTCAACACCATTCCGCAGCCCGGTGAGTACGGCTACGAGACCTGGCCGCCGGATGCCTACAAGACGATCGGCGGCGCATCGGATTGGTCCGGCCAATCCCTCGACGCGGAGCGGGGCATCGTTTTTGCCTCCACCGAGACCGCCGGGCCCGACTTCTACGGTGCCGCCCGCCACGGCGAGAATCTGTTCGCCAATTCGGTTCTTGCGCTCAACGCCAGAACGGGCAAGCGCATCTGGCATTTCCAGACCGTGCACCACGACCTGAATGACAAAGATCTGCCCGCTACGCCGGAACTCGTTACTGTCACGCACGATGGCAAGCGCATCGACGCGATCGCCCAGGGCACAAAGCATGGATTGCTGTTCGTGCTGAACCGCGAGACCGGTGCACCGCTGTGGCCCGTCGACGAGGTGCCTGTACCGAAGTCGACCCTGCCGGGTGAAGCCGCCTGGCCAACCCAGCCGGTCCCGACAAAGCCGCCGCCCCTGATGCGTCAGCGCTATACCTTAGACGATGTCTCAATCATCTCGGACAAGGCCCGAGCCGAGGGCATCGAACGACTGCAAGCGAGCGGTTCCGAAGGTCTGTTCCCGGCACCGCACACCGATGAAGCAATCCTCTTTCCGGGCTTCGACGGCGGCTTTGAGTGGGGCGGGTCCGCCATTGACCCCAACGGCATGCTCTACACCAATATCAACGAGGTGCCGTGGCTTTTGCAGATGGTGGAAACAAAGAACAATGACGGCACCGATGTCTCAAAAAACGAGCAGACCTATCGCGCGCTCTGTGGTGCGTGTCATGGCATGGACGCCAAAGGCAATGCGGACGCCGGCATGCCCGCGCTCACGGACATCAGCAAGCGCCTCAAGCGTGCCGAGGTTATGCAAATCGTCGCAAGGGGCAGCGGCCGTATGCCGGGCTTCGGCCTTGACCCATACAGCACCCATCCCCTGGCGGTCGACTTTCTGTTCGGCATCGAGGGTACCGGCGACGCCGACGCAAGCGTACCGCCGTATGCCTTTACCGGCTGGCGTCGCTGGCTCGACAGCGAGGGTTACCCTGCTATCAAGCCACCGTGGGGAACACTGAATGCCGTCGATCTCAATACGGGCGAGATCATCTGGAAGGTGCCGCTCGGCGAATACGCAGCACTCACCAAACGGGGGATCCCGATAACCGGAACCGAAACCTACGGCGGTCCGATATCAACGGCCGGAGGCCTCCTCTTTATCGGTGCGACCGCCGACGAGAAATTCCGCGCCTTCGACAAGGACACCGGCAAGGTGTTGTGGGAAACCAAACTGCCTTTTGGCGGCTTCGCGACACCAGCGACCTATGTCGTGAACGGCCGCCAGCTTGTGGTCCTGGCAGCCGGCGGCGAGAAGGTCAACACGAAACCAGGCGGCAGTGTTGTCGCATTCGCGCTGCCCGAGTAGGCGCGCAGGTGGCCGCGACACATGCGCCGCGCCATGGCATTCTGGCGGTCGTCAATGCTGAGACTCGCAGCGGCCCGCGTTCGCAAAGGATGGAGCGTGCACCTCGTTTCAGCAACCTGCAAGAAAATAATTGAGGAAGACCAGCGATGGCCGTAACACCTGAGATCATTCAGCAACTTGCACCAACCGGAACGTTGCGCGCCGCGATCAACATGTCCAATTTTCTTCTGGTGGTCGACAAGGCCGCAAATGGTGATCCGATCGGCCCCTCACCCGGGGTCGCTGCGGCCGTCGCAGGCGCGCTTGGCGTGCCGCTCAAACTCGTGCCTTTCCGGACGCCCAGCGACATCGCCGCCGCAGCGGGCACCGGCGTGTGGGACATCGCCAACATCGGCGCCGAACCGCAACGCGCTGCCGTTATCGACTTCACTGCGCCGTACGCCGAGATCGAAGCGTGCTACCTCGTTCCAGCAGGCTCGACCATCGAGGCGATCGATGAGGTGGACCAACCGGGCAAAACCATCTCGGTGTCTGCTGGCAGCGCGTACGGACTGTGGCTGGAAAACAATGTGCAGCACGCCGACCTGCGAGCGATCAAGGGCAATGCCTATGAGCAATTTGTGAATGACGGGCTGGATGCGCTCGCGGGTCTGCGCAGTCAGCTTGTCAAAGACGTCGCGCGACTGCCTGGGTCGCGCATTCTGGATGGTCAGTTCACTGCCGTGCAGCAAGCCGTCGGCATCAACAAGGATCTTGATGCTGCCCTGGCGTGGGTCGAAGTCTTCGTTGAAGAGATCAAGGCCAACGGACTGATAACGGCCCTGATCGATGAGCATGGCGTAACAGGGCAGTTGTCGGTCGCGCCTCTGTCGGACCTGGCTGGTTAGACATTTTTCGGTTCAAGCGGCCTTCGAGTTTATGATTCTGCGCTGAGTGCGCACCGAACCCGGAGACAAGCCGACCGAAAAACGCGCGCACCCAGAGCCACAGCGACCCTTCCCACCGACACCAACACGACAACGACCATGGAGCATCGACATCGACCCTCCACATCGATAGATTTCGGGGTCACGCCTGCACCCACTCGCCGCCGAGGGGTCATCCAACTTAACGATTGATACCTGGAGAACGAATATGGGATCTGCTGAACGTGCGGGAATGTCGCCCCAAAGACTCGCTGTGCTCGACCGGATAATGAAGGAGCGTTACGTCGATAGCGGCGCCTTGCCAGGCATCCAGATCCTGATCCACCGTGACGGTGAACTCGCGCATACGAGCGTGGCCGGTGTCATGGACATTGAGCGCGCCAAACCCATTCACGACGACGCGATCTTTCGCATCTACTCGATGTCGAAGCCGATTACCGCCGTCGCCCTGATGATGCTGGTCGAGGAAGGCAAGCTAGGCCTCGAAGACGACGTTCACGCGCACATCCCGTCATTCGAGGGGCTCGGGGTGTACGCGATGGGGACGCCGTCACTCACCGATGACGGGGCGGATAACTTCATCACCATGCCGTCGAATCGACCGATGCGCGTGGTTGACCTCGTGACACATACGTCGGGCCTGACCTATGGCTTCATGTCACGGACCGCGGTCGACGCGGCCTATCGCAAACAGGGCGTCGGCGACCTGCAGACACCGGGCGGACTCGACGAATTTATCGAACAGTTGTCCAACCTGCCGCTCGACTTCTCCCCCGGCGAGGCCTGGAACTACTCGGTGTCCATCGACGTGATGGGATACCTCGTGCAGAAGCTCTCGGGTCAGACATTTGGTGAATTCCTGCAGTCGCGGCTACTCGGGCCCTTGCAGATGAACGACACGGCATTTCACTGCCCGGCGGACAAACTCGACCGCTTCAGCTCCTGCTACCAACCCGGCGCAGGTGGCAAATTGACCCTGCAGGACGACGCGCAGCAATCCACCTACGCGCTCCCACCACAACTCGAAAGCGGCGGCGGCGGCCTCGTCTCGACAGCCAACGATTACCTGCGCTTCTGCCGCATGATGCTGGGTGGCGGCACGCTCGACGGCGTGCAGATTCTTAGCCCCAAGACTGCCGCCATGTTTGGCATGAACCTGCTGCCGGATAACCAATTGCTATCTGATATGGTCCCGGCCATCGGCCTCTTCTCCGAGGTTGGATATGGCGGCACAGGGTTTTCGATCGGCTGCGGCGTCACCATGGATCCTGCCAAAACGCGGGTTCCCGGAACGCCGGGCGAGTACTTCTGGGGCGGCGCGGCGTCCACCGCGTTCTGGATCGATCCGGCCGAGCAGTTGGCCGTCGTCTTCATGACGCAGGTCCTGGGTTCCGACGCCCGGCTCAATCTGCGCCGGGATTTGCGCACCCTGGTCTACTCGGCCTTTACCCGGTCGCACGTGTAGGCAGAGGAGTTAACTAATGCTGAATGTACTGGAGCTTGGCGGCAGTGTCGCCGCGGCCTACGCCGCTCGGTTGCTTGGAGATCAGGGCGCGGACGTCATCAAACTGGAGCCGCCAGGCGGCGATCCTTTGCGACGGTCCGGCCTGACTGACGGCCTTGATGGCGTTTTCATTGCAACCAACATCAACAAGCGATCCGCCACGGTCGATCTTGCGAGTGCCGATGGAAAGTCGCGGCTCGCGGGCTTGCTGTCATGGGCGGATGTTGTCGTGCACTCGATGTCTGCGGCGCAGGCCGCAGAACTGGACCTCGATCAGGAGACCGTTGCAGGCACGCATCCGCGGCTGGTGGTACTTGCCGTCACGCCTTTCGGTCAGGTCGGACCCTACAGCGACCTCGCAGCAACCGAACTGACTTATGCCCACGGCGGCGGATGGGCCAGCATCTGTCCGATGACCCACGCGGAACCCGACTACCCGCCGCTCAAGATGCACGGCCAACACTGCAGCATGATGGCCGGCGTCGCCGCCGCGGCAACGGCACTCGCGCTTGCATTCGATGCGCGGCGCACGGGCCTCGGCGACTACATCGACTTCTCAATTCAGGCGTACGTCGGTTCCGTACTCGAGTTCGGCATTCACGCGTTCACCTACCACGACGCCCTCATCAAGCGCACATTGCCGCGATCGGTCGCACCTTGGCGCATCTTCGAGACTCAGGATGGCGCAATATTCCTGATGATCATGGAGCCCGACCAGTGGCTCCGGCTGGTGGAGTTCATGGGACGTCCGGACTGGGCCGAGATGGAGATCTTCAACGACATGCAATCGCGCGGCGAAAACCGCGACCTGGTGCATTCCCTGATCGGTGAGTTCATCAGCCAATGGAAGACGATGGATCTGTACCACGCGTCCCAGGAGCATCGCATCTGCTTTGCGCCGGTGATGACGTTCGAGCAACTCGCGAACGACCGGCATCTGGCCCATCGCGACTTCTTCACGACGATCGAACAGCCCGGTCACGGGTCGCTCAAGCTCATGTCCTCCGCCGTACTGACTGGCGACGGCCGACTACCCTATCGCAAGCCGGCGCCCGGCCCCGGAGAACACACGGACGACCTGACAGCGCTCACGCCCAACGAATCATCCACACGGCCGAAGACAGCACGGAGCGCAGGCGAGGGTCCCCTGCACGGGATTCGCGTGCTCGACATGACCTGGGTGTGGGCCGGGCCCTTTGGCAGCATGAACCTCGCGCACCTCGGTGCCGATGTCATCCGCATTGAATCATCGACCCGACCCGACCTGTACCGGCGCGGCGGCGCGGCACCTGAAGGCATCGAACCGAGCCTCAACACCGCCGGCATGTTCAACCAATGGAATCAGGGAAAGCGCAGCGTGGCCGTTGACCTGCGCGCCGACGAGGGCATTGCGCTAGTCAAGTCGTTGGTCGCCGAAGCGGACGTCGTCATCCAGAATTTCGCGACAGGCGTCATGGCGCGACTCGGTCTTTCATACGACTCGCTGCGCGAGATTAATCCGCGCATCATCCTTGCGAGCATCAGCGGTTACGGCCAGACCGGTCCGTATAAGAGCTACATGGCTTACGGGCCGGCAACCGGACCCTTGTCGGGCCTGTCATCCGTCTCGGGTTATCCCGGGGGCGGCCCCGAGGAAACCGGCCTCGCCATTCCTGACCCCAACGCCGGGATCACGGCCGCTTACGGCATTGTCGCAGCACTCTTGCGCCGGGAGGAGAGCGGCGTGGGCGAGCAGTTGGACGTCTCCCTGTGGGAGGCAACCGCCGCCCTCACCGTTGACGCATGGACACAGTACGCAATGACCGGGGCGACACCGGAGCGCATCGGCAACCGGTCTGAAACCATGTCGCCGCACGGCGCCTTCCGGGCGTCCGGCGACGACGAATGGGTGAGCATCGCGTGCGTCAGTGAAGCGCACTGGCAGGCACTGTGTGCAGAGATACCGGCTCTTGGAGACGACCCACGGTTCCGTAGTCTCCCAGACCGCAAGGCAAACGAGGACGCGCTGGAAGCCGCGATCGGTGAGTGGACCCGGAGCCTCGATCGCTGGTTCATCACCGCTCGCCTGCAGGCGCATAGCATCCCGGCCTTTCCCACCTTCACGATGCGCGACGTCATTCAGGACGGCCACCACGCGTCTCGCGGCTGCATCGAGCGCCTGGCGCACCCCGAGGTGGGTCCGCGCGCTCACACTGGTGTGCCCTGGCTCCTCGCCAACCGGAGGAACGGTGTGACCCGGCCGGCGCCCTGTGTCGGTGAGCACAATCGCGAGGTGCTGTCAGGGGTCCTTGGTTACGAGACCAACCGTATTGACCAGCTTGAGGCAAGCGGCGTGCTGAAATAACCGGAAGACGCCCAAAAGCCGGGCGTCGATCTGGCGGCTCACGCGGGGATCGGACCACCCTCACTCGGCCCGCTTGCCCACCCACTCCTTCTCAAGCATCCGTGCACCGCGCAGCATGCTGCCCATCGAGTAATTGCCTTCATGGCACGCGTACTCGTAGTTCGTCTGGTCAGTGCGAGGCCAGGCCATTTCACCCGTGTAAGACGAGACGTACTCGGGATCTTGCACTGTGAACTTGTACACCAGTCCCTGATCCGCGACCGGCGCAAACCGTTCCTCGATGCGCAGACCCTCTCTCAGCGCCCCCGGATATTCGCGGATGTTGGTGGTGTCAACGACCAGCGTGTCGCCTTCCCACCAGCCGATTGAGTCACCGCTCCAGGCTGAAATGCTGCTCGGCAGGTGGCTCGGTTTTTCGTCTTTGGTACCGAGGCGAACAATTCGGGCATAGGACATCCACTCGACCAGGATCATCACATGATCCTCTGTCTGCACAATGGTCTTCACGTTGTTGTAGGGCAGCGAGCGCATGGGCAGCGACGCAACGTCGAGATAAATGCAGCGGATACCGAGCGTGAACGATTCCGGGTCATCGTACGGCCGGTCACCCGTTTCCATCCACCAGGCTTTGTCCCGCGGCTTGCCGTAGTAGTCATACTGGGGCGCACCATGCCGCCGCTTCTTGCCGGCGTCCGTGATTGCCGGCATTTGCCCGTTGGGCGGGTCGATGATGACTGAGGTGCGAATCTTGCCGTCAATCGGCAGCGCGGCAGTGCCAAAGTCGAGCCAGAAGTAGTTGTATGCACCAACGTCCGCGCCCTTCTCCGGCGCTGCGCGATCCGGTGCACTGTCTGCACTCGTCGCCGCGATGGTGGCCGCCATTCGTTTGGCGATGGCAGCGCCGTCCTCAGGATCGAAATACCGCTTGTTGCCCATCTCTTTTGGCCGCGAAAACGGCGTGAGGTTCGATATGTCGTAGTTGCCCGACAGATCGGGCCGGCCGCTGGCCGTCCTTGGGATCTCACCTGCGACCGCAGCGGCCGGCCATTCGATCGTGAACGCTAACAGTAGCGCGGCGAACGTTGTGCCCTTCATCCTGACCATCTCGAGCGAGCCCCTTTCGGTTTTGCGTTGAGCATACCACCCACTCGCGTGATGCTCTTCAAGTCGTCAGCGAGTAACACGCTCTCGGCCAGCCAGCCATACTGGCTCGAAGGCTCATCATCCGCCTTGAACATCAATCGCTCGTAGATCAGGGCGGTGGTGTAATCCATTCCCGTGGCTTTTCTGCCTTTGCGAATGAACGGATTGACCGAATCGAAATTGCCGAAGCTCGGGATAACGAATCCGCCCCCCTTGCGGCGCGTCCGGCTGAACGTAGTCGAAGTGCTGGAACCCGGCGTCGTACTTGAATTCGCCAAAGAACGAGAGACCATGCCGCCATTCTGCGGCCGCAAGAGGCGCGCTTGCCCCTATCGCAAACAGCAGTATCAGCCCACCAAGTCGCCGGGTACCGTCGGTGCCAACTCGCGCAAACTCAACAGAGCCTCTTGGGCCAGACTGTCTTTTGACCAGACTCTCCTCGATCAGACCCTCCTTGACCAGACCCTCCTCAATCAGGCCCTCCTTAACCAGGCAAAGCATCGGCAGACCCACGCCATGACCTCACAGATGTGCCAGATATTGTTCCACCCAATCGAACTGAACGAGATCCACATATCCGTCCATGAGGCGACGCGTGAGGGGCCCACAAGGGCCATCACCAACCGGCGTCCCGTTGAACGAGCAAACCGGTGCGACACACATGCTGGTCGACGTGAGGAACATCTCGTCTGCGTTCGCCGCATCGTGAAAATCGAGATCACGTTGCTCAACCGGGATGCCCTGACTCGCGCAAAGATCGAAAACCACCTGACGGGAGACGCCCGGCAAGACAAATTGCTCGCGGGGCGTCAAACAAATGCCATCGCGGACCAGAAAGATGTTGGCCCCCAGGCCCTCCGCGAGATTGCCATTGTGATCAAGCAGGATGGGATAGTCCGTGCTCTCGGGCATCGCCATGCCCGCCATGATCAGGTTCAGATAGTTGTGGGTCTTCGCGCGCGGCGTCAGCGCGTCAGGCGCGGTCCGGCGTACAGGCGACACGGTCACGTCGATGCCATCACGATAATAAGCGGCACGTGCGGCAAGCGGCAGTGGCCGACACTCGACGATCACTGTGGCACCCTCCTGATCCCAATCCTCGTCTCCCACGCCGCCCAGACCGCGAGACACGCGCTGCGCCAGCCAGAAATCGGTCGTCGGATCCAGCAGGTGGGCGTTTCTTGCAACAACCTCACGGCTGATGGCAATCAACTCGTCCGCCGCCATGCCCGGGTCGATCCGCATTGAGCGAAGCGACGCGTAGAGTCGTCGCATGTGCTCTTCGAGGCGAAAGATCTCTCCACCAAAGGTACGGGTCATATCAAAGACCGCGTCCCCGTACAGAAAACCACGGTCACGGAACGGCACGAGGACGTCGTGCTCCGGAAGATACGCACCGTTGTACCAGGCTATTCGAGTATTCGTGCCGTCATTCATAGGTTATCCCCCCGCTCTTGGGCCTCCGCCTGAAACTTCGAGTCCCGGGTTTCGGGACCCGCTGCGCGATATTCCCGGCCAACAAATTCGGTGTTACGACTTGCTCTTCGGTCGCTCCCCACCTGGCGCCGCATCGCTGTCGACGTATTTCTTGCCCCGCGAGTAAACCGTGACGACGACCATACGCACCTTGGTGTCAAACTCAGACGCAAGCCCGAGACATTCAGAGAATGTCCAGGTCTCCTGCTGATCTATCCGGTTTTCAAGGTTGAGTTTCACGACTGCAGACTACCATTGTCTGCCAGCGCAATAGAAAAGGTGCTCACGGGCCCGAGGCCACTCGCAACAACGCCGCCAGACGGCGCGTAGCACTCCTTGCAAGATCGTCCGGGAATCCGCGTTGCCAACAACACAACACTCGCACTCATCCGTAGATGCAAAGATAGGCCGTGTCGACCGGCACACGTACCTGGAACTTGCTGTCGCCCGGCACGCGAAACTCCGCGCCAGCCTCGAAGGTTTGCCACTCATCAACGCCCGGTAGTTTGACGTTCAACTCGCCCGCGACAACCCGCATCAATTCCGGCGACCCGGTGCCGAATTCGTACTCACCCCGAGCCATGACGCCGACCGTCGCGGGCTTGTCGTGGCCCTCAAGGACGAGCGATTTTACGTTACCGTCAAAATATTCGTTGTGATCGATCATTCATCTTCCTGTGTGATTTCGGTTGTCCATCAGGTTGCTCATTCTATGTCGACTAACTGTCGACCGATCGCAGACAATCGCTGCCCACATCGCAGTCATGTTGTGTGATTGGCCCGATATTGTGTGATTAACTCGTTCGCGTCCCGACATTGTCAACGTTGGCAATTCCTGGGCGCCGGTTTGCAAACAAACCTCGCACCTGCCTGCCGCTTTCAAAGACCAACAGGAGAGACGAATGGGCGACCCCGCGATGGATCGGAGCTTTCGATTGGCCACAGCACAGGAGGTGCTTGGCAAAAAACTGGGTGTCAGCGACTGGGTCTTCATCGATCAGGTTCAGGTCAACATCTTTGGCGAAGTGACTCGCTGGCGCACGGCCGGGACACTGCGATCCCGAATACGCGAAGACCACGCGCTATGGCGGAACGCTGATGCATGGCTTCCACATGATTTCGCTGCTATCACATTTCTACCGCGACACCGGACTCTGGCCGATCGATGGCCAGTCCCCGCTGAACTACGGACTGGACCGGGTTCGAATTCTGCAGCCAGTCGTCATCGGCGAAGGCGTACGGCTGCGATCACACATCACGCTCGTCGACGCCACCGACAAGGGCAACGGCGAATATCTGGTCAAAACCAGTCACGAGATCGAAGCGCAGGGTGTCGACGGTTACGCCGCCTATGCCGAATACCTGACTTACTGGTTTCCGAAGCAGTAATCAGCGCAACCTCTCACCGGCAATCCGAACAACCGACATTTCGGATAACGGACAATACGGATCACGGACAGTACGGAGCCTGAGACTCGCCGAAGGCTCAAGCGGCAACGTCTCATTACATCTGGATCAGATCCCCAGATTCCTGCGAATCACTTCCGCCGACTTGATAATCCGCTTCGTGCGGTACAGGTCCGGGTGCTTTTCTTCATCGAGGTATCCCGTCGGTTCCTTGGTTTTTTCGCTGACCACCCAGCTTGCCTCCGGGCGGCGCTCGCCCAGTAGCCTGCCCACCGATTGGGTATTAACGCCGATTATTTGGGCGATTACCCCGTAGGTACACCGCGTCTTGACCTTATTCAGGTACTGAAGAATGACCGCAATCGTCTCACTGCTTTCTTTCGACAACTATACTGTCCTCAATTTGCCATCGTCTGGAAACGCTGCTGGTCTCGCCGCAGATCTCGTCTCATTTGTTGTGCCATCTGTGGGTGTCTAATGCGCGATGAAGCGGCGCTTATCGACAGTCCGGAGCGACATCTTCCATGAATTGCTGCACGGCATAAAGTCGACCTTCAACACCGCCCCCAGCCACCGGGTCGAGCAGGACGTGTGAAATGCCGATATCACGCATATCTCCCAGCCGTTCCAGCATCGCATCTTTAGAGCCCGCAAGGGACTTGGCGTTCTCCATTCCCGACTCGGGATCGAGAAAAACGCGCAATGACAACGTAAGCCCTGACGCGTCCCGGCCTATCTTCTCACATGCACGTTGCACCGCCGTCCACTCCTCGGCGACTGTTTCGAGCGGCTGGAACGCCGCATGGAAGCCCTGACCGCTGCGCGCGACCCGGGCAAATGCGGCGGGCGTCGCTCCGCCGACCCACACAGGTACCGGTGTCTGGACAGGCTTGGGCTCGAACCTGACCGGGCCAAACTGATAGAACTCGCCGTCAAACGATGGCTCATCGTCGCTGAACAACCGCCGAAAAATCTCCAGTTGCTCGTCCGACCGCTTGCCGCGTTGATCCCATGGCATGCCGAGCACAGCCGCTTCCTCCGCCATCCAGCCGACCCCGGCACCCAGGATGAGGCGACCGTCCGAGACGACATCCAGCGTTGCCAGTTGCTTTGCGGTCACGACCGGCAAGCGATAGGGCAATATCAACACGCTGGTGCCAAGGCGCAGGCGTTCTGTGCATGCGGCGATGTAGGTGAGTGTGCTGATCGGGTCCAGCCAGGCGAGGTCATTGGGTGCTGGAAAGCTGCCGTCGTCCGAGTACGGGTACTGCGACTCAAGCGACGCTGGCCAACACACGTGGTCGCTCACCCAGGCGGAGTGCACGTCCGCCAAACTAGCGTTTACAGAGGTTCACCAAAAGCTCATATAGTCCATAGAACCCAATAAAAACGGGTACTTTCGTTTACCAAGGTTTCCTAGCCTTTACCAAGGTCTTGGTTCAAAATGGGTACCAGAGTGGGTACCGGGAAAACGAAATGGCCAGAGAAAAACTTCTTTCAGAGGCTAAGTGCAAATCTGCAAAGCCAATAGACAAACTGTTCTACCTTAATGATGGAGGCGGTCTGCGTTTGCGGGTGCGTCCAAATGGGAGCCGACACTGGATATTCCGATACCGCATCAACGATAAAGAAAGAAGCTCGAGCATGGGTGCTTACCCGCAAGTGTCATTAAAAGACGCGCGAATGAGAGCGGCCGCTGCTAAATCACAAGTCCAAGAGGGCTACGACCCTGTAGTTGCTAAGCGCGTATTCAAAGCACAAAACCAGCGTGACACCGAACACTTATTTAGCTCTGTTGCTATGAATTGGCTTGAGCACAACCACGAGTCATGGAGCACACATCATTATGAGCGCAACTCTGGTTTAGTAAGACGCTACTTGCTGCCTGACCTAGGCAACTTACCAATAGAGTCCATTGAAGAAGCTTATTTGTTTAGCGTAATAAAGCGGGTATACGACAGTGGTATCCGCGAATCTGCACGAAGAGCTAGAGCTGTAGCTGCACAAATATTCTCCTACGGGCGAGCCACACACATCTGCTCAAAAAATCCTGCAAGAGATATGGCGGACAACCCATATTTTAGGAAGCCACCAGTAAAGCATCATGCGGCTATTCCACAGCATGAAGTTCCGGAATTAATTAAATGCCTGTCCAAACGCGGCGAAGAACAGCTGCTGAAACTTACAACCATCGGTGGGTTGCTCATGGCTCTGTATACGGGTTTACGAGATTCCTCTATTCGAGGCGCACGCTGGTCAGAAATCGACTTTGATAACGGCTTATGGACAGTTCCCGCAATTCGTATGAAGAGTAGACGCGAACACATTGTTCCGCTACCAAGCCAAGCGAACCTGATACTGAGGGAGCTTGAGCCGTTAACTTTTAGAGGCCCTGACAGTTATGTGTTCGCCAGTAACAGTAAACAAGGCTTTATAAGTGAAAACACCTTGCGCATGGCACTGCATAGAATCGGCTTTAAAGTCACTGTGCACGGTATGCGCAGCCTAAGCACTGATGTCTTAAGTGAAAACAGCTTCAACCGAGATTGGATAGAGAAACAAATGGATCATCAAGAGCGTAACCAAGTCAGAGCAGCCTACCTTAGAACTAAGTTCCTTGAGCAACGAGTCACAATGATGCAGTGGTTTGCAGACTGGTGCGATGAGCCGGGGGTAGAATCGCACACCAAAAATGTAATAAAGATGGGTATTCGAGATGACCGTTAGTACAAACAGAAAGCAACTTGGGCTTCTTGGTGCCCGACTGAAGGCTAGAAAATATTTGAGCAAAGCGGAACGCGAGTACCTTGGAATAATACTCGCAAATATTGG
>Ga0115002_10001802_pt1 | contig 28862 bp, 17 predicted proteins | sample ArcticOcean_MG_C_8_FD_89576 | JGI IMG/M metagenome (GOLD analysis project Ga0115002, IMG submission 89576) | Marine microbial communities from western Arctic Ocean - ArcticOcean_MG_CB11_86 | ecosystem: Environmental > Aquatic > Marine > Oceanic | place: Arctic Ocean: Canada Basin | collected... | reverse complement strand
GCAAAAAAGTGGTTGAACGTCTATTGCAGGACCTCGCCTGACAGGTGGGATTTAGCGCACGACGACTTCATTTACTTTTACGCGCCGCGCCGTGCCCTGCGGACCATTTATGGTCAGGACAACGACATACTCCCCGGCTTTTTCATACCGATGAAGCGGATGCTCTTCCGTCGAAGTAGTGCCGTCGTCGAAATCCCACGACCACGATGTTATCTGGCCGTACGATAGGTCTTTAAATGCCACCAGTCTGCGGTCCATATCTACAACCTGAAAATCCCACTCCGCCTCAAGTGGTTGGCGAAATTGGCTGGCCAAAGGCATGAGCCTGAAGGCGCAGAGGTTTGAGGCATTCGAATCCATCCGGGTTTTATGCGAAAGATTCCAGAAGCCCTCGTATTGGTTATTGTCCTCGTCGTAGTCGAGGACCGACCACGACAGCCCAATGAGCTCATTCTCCAATAACTTAGAAACTACGGCCCGGTCGGGACCCTCGTAGGGGGCGAAGTCAAAAGGAGTGATCCAAAATTCGAGCACCAGCCGGCCGCTTTCGCCTTCTTTGAAATCGTAGGAATAGGCGTGGTTGGCATAGGGCAGCTTGCCTACCCACGGTTGACAGCCCCAGACGAAGACCCAATCCCGACCCTCCCCGGGAGGGGTGAAGATATGGTAATTCTGCGCGTGTACTCCTTTGAACGCGAAGTGGCTTTCCCACTTATCGAGCTGCGGATTGCTAATATTGTGGCCACCTGAGCGATCCGCATCGACGGCGATTTCGAATATGTCTCCGCGGCGATAGTACATATTCCAATAATCGTCAGAAGCTTCGTAAAGAAAATAGAGCCGGTTTAGACCCTTGACCCAGCCTACCCGCACTTTGACATCCAGGTCATCCGGGTCATAGGCGGTCCCCTTGCCCATGACCGTGTCAGAAAGCTCCTCGCCGCCGACGGCATACTCTTCGGGTACTATTTCCCAATCGTCGGCGATCCCGTCGATGCGGGGTATCCTATCGGCGGGAAACTGAAAAATCTTAAATTCCTTGTCGGGGCGTTCGAGGGCATTTATAGGGGAAACGCTTAATAAGACTGCGCCCAAGAGTCCGATCCAAGTTTTTTTCATTTCCTAGTACCTCTCTGATCTGCAGTGGGGGATATAGCACTCGCGGCGGGAATATAGATCGTGCGCTACCAGCGGGCAATGAGGTTTGCTCAGTTGCTCGCAGGCCGACGGGGGTTTTAGGACGCACCTTTCGCTGTAAACCGAACTGTTGTATCTTGTGCTGCAAACCGAACAATACCGACCGCAAAACTGGTTTACCCTGTATCCATTAGAGGACAATATTTGCTTGTCGAGAGGTCCCCTTTTTCCCTGAGAGTCATCACCACAGGCACTCTGCTGTGCCTACTGATAAGCATCGCGACGCCCTATAGCAATATGTACATGCAGGGCTCGTTGATGGCGCTCGACTTCGCTACCGCTGCCGCCCTATTCCTGCTCTTTCTTTTTATTTTTTGCAACACTATCCTGCGTTTCTATGTTCCGTCGATGGTGTTCCAACGGCAAGAGTTGGCCGTGCTTTACGCCATGATGGTCACCGCTTGCGCCATCCCGACCATGGGCCTAATGGAGTATTTGCTGCCCGGTCTGACGGCACTGGCGTATTATTCTACGCCCGAAAACGACTGGCAGGGGGTTATCCAACCCCATGTAAAATCGTGGATGGTAGTTGAAGACCCTCTGGCCATAAAATATTTCTATGAGGGATTGCCCCGAGACATACCCATTCCCTGGGCGGCGTGGGTAAAGCCCCTGTGTGCTTGGGGCCTTTTTATTTTGGCGCTCTATCTGGTCATGATCTGTGCGGCGGTCATCCTGCGGCGCCAGTGGATGGAACACGAAAGGCTCGCCTATCCTCTGATGCAAGTACCGGCCAGTATGATCGCGCAAGACGAAAAGGTCGTCCCGCCCTTTTTTAGAAGCGGGCTGATGTGGGTCGGTTTTGTCATGGCCGTGGTTGTTGGTAGCACGAAGGGACTGCATCACTATTATTCGAGCGTGCCGGTGATGTCGATGTCGACAAGTTTGTCCATGCTACGCAATACGATAGATATACCCATCATGTTGAGTTTTAGCGTGGTGGGGATCTTTTATTTTGTCAGCCTGGAAATTGCCCTCGGCCTGTGGTTTTTCTCCTTGCTGGCCACCGTGGAAAAAGGCGTATTCAGTATCTTAGGCATCTCCAGTACGGAGATCGTCAGTGTCTATGGCACGCCGCAATCTCCGCTTTTAGCGCATCAGGGCATAGGCGCAATGGCCGTCTATGTGGGCGTTGGCCTGTGGACCGCTCGAGCGCATTTTGCCACCGTTTTCCGTCAGGCTTGGAACCCGCAAGAGTCGCAAGAAGACGCGGACGAGATGATGTCCTACCGAATGGCGGTGCTGGGTCTGGTCGGTGGTTTAGCTGTTATGATGGCTTGGCTTTGGACCACGGGCATACCTTTTGTGGCGCTGGTCTTATTTGTGACCGTGGCGTTGCTGATATTTTTCGGCCTGACCCGCATAGTGGTCGAGGGGGGAGTGGCCGCAGCCCGTAGCCCGATGATCGCGTCTACCTTTGTAGTCTCGGGAATGGGTACTCCCCTGATCGGCGCTGAAGGTCTAGTGGCTCTGGCGTTTACCTATATCTGGCACGGAGACGTGCGCACATTTGTTATGGCCTCTTGCGCCAATGGCTTGAAGATCGTCGAGGGGATAAAGAATCTGCGGCCGTTGTTTTGGGCGCTGGTCTTGGCCATTGTGGTGGCGCTAATCGGATCGGCTACGACCGTTCTCTACCTATCCTATACTTATGGCGGAATCAATTTGCACGGCTGGTTTTTTGGCGCAGGCCCCCAGGTGCCTTTTAGTTTTATCACGCAAAAATTCCAGAATGCACCCTCCGTACAACTGGATGGCTGGTTATTCAAAGGTATCGGGGCAGGGCTAATGGGCGGATTGATTCTTTTGCGGCACCATTTCCTCTGGTGGCCCTTCCATCCGCTCGGCTTTGCCATTTGCACGGTTTCTTATATTGTAGGCCGGCTCTGGTTCAGCGTATTTATAGCCTGGCTGTTAAAGATCACCATCCTCAAATACGGTGGCGCTCAACTCCACCGCGTCCTGCGGCCTCTCTTTATGGGACTAATCCTGGGGCAATTTTGCAACGCGGGATTTTGGCTCATAATAGATGCCTTTACAGGCACTACAGGCAATGGCATAGGCGTGCTGTTTTGGTGAGAAGCCCTCTGCGCGGTCTTTTAAAAACTCCTCGTCAGTTACAAGCACGAACAATAGACAGATGGACTTTGCGCGCGGTGTGCCTTGTGGTTTTGGCAGGCACTGTTTTTGCCGACGAACCGCGAAAACAAGAGCAGGCAGCCAGCACCCAACGCATGGCCGAACGCCTGGAAAAGATCGCTATAAGCGCGGATTCCTCGGCGCATCCCTATGTGAACTCAGCCGGGGTGAAGCACTTTCGCGATCAGTTGGAAAACCTGCAAAATTCGCTTGCGGCTCAGACCCTAGATGGTAAAGACCGGATCCTGAAAACCCGGTTCGCCCTGGCAACACAGCTGCTGCGAGACGGGCAATCTGAACAGGCCGTGCGTGAAATCGTACAGTTGCAAACCGTAGTCGACCATCCCCAGGTCCGGCACGTGCTGCAGATGAAGTTGGGTTTGGCCTACCTTCGCCTGGGAGAGCAGGAAAATTGCATCGTCAAACACAATATCAATTCCTGTCTTATGCCGATCAGCGGCAATGGCGTACATCAGCTCAAGCGCGGATCGAGCGCGGCGGTCGAAGAATTTCTCGGGGTGTTGCAGCGAAATCCCAATGATCTGGCGACCCGCTGGCTGCTCAATATCGCCTATATGACGTTGGGAGAGCATCCGGAGAAAGTACCGCCGGCTTATCTGATCCCACCTGAGGTCTTCGAGTCCGAATACGATATCGGGCATTTTCGCGATATGGCTCCCTTGTTGGGCCTAGACGTGGTGGGGCTTTCTGGCGGCGGCATCATGGAAGATTTTGACGGCGACGGTTATCTGGATATCATGGCCTCTTCCTGGGGTCTGCGCGACCCGATTCGCTATTTTCGCAACCGGGGTGACGGGACCTTTGCCGACCGCACCGAGGCCGCGGGGTTAAGCGGGATTGTCGGTGGTTTGAATACATGCCAGGCAGATTATGACAACAACGGCTATATGGATGTGCTCGTCCTGCGCGGCGCCTGGCTCGACAAAGAAGGCTATCACCCAAATTCGCTGCTGGCCAACCAGGGAGAGGGGCGCTTCGTCGATACGACCGAAAAGGCTGGTTTGCTCACGCTGCACCCGACGCAAACCGCCGCTTGGGGAGATTTTGACAACGACGGCTGGGTCGATCTATTTGTTGGCAATGAATCTCGGGGCGAGGAGATACACCCGTGCGAACTGTTCCGCAACCAAGGCGACGGCACTTTTGTCGATGAGGCGGTCACAGCGGGGCTCGCCGTAGAGGGGTATGTGAAAGCAGTGGTATGGGGGGACTACGACAACGACGGCATGCTAGATCTGTATATTTCGCGCCTCGCGCCGGACGAGCCCAATTTGCTCTTGCGCAATGAAGGTGAAGACGCAACAGGTCGCTGGCACTTTGCCGATGTGAGCGAAGAAGCGGGGGTAACCGGCCCCGACTACAGCTTTCCAACCTGGTTCTGGGACTACGACAACGATGGCTGGTTGGATCTATTTGTCGCCGGTTTCAAAGCCGATGTCGGTGATGTGGCAGCCGCTTATCTGGGTTTGCCGCATCGCGCCGACGCGCCGCGGCTATATCGCAACAACGGCGATGGGAGTTTCGCCGATGTGACTCGCGCGGCCAGACTCGATGTGCCGCTCAAAGCCATGGGGTGCAATTTCGGCGACCTCGACAACGACGGTTATCTGGACTGTTATATCGGCACCGGCGACCCGGACATGGCTTCGCTGGTGCCCAATCGCATGTTTCGCAATAAAGCGGGCAAAACTTTTCAAGACGTTACGACCTCGGGTGGGTTCGGGCATCTGCAAAAGGGCCATGCAGTGGCTTTTGGCGACATCGATCACGATGGGGACCAGGATGTTTTTGCCGTTATCGGCGGAGCTTTTAGCGGCGATGTTTTTCAAAATGTTTTTTTTGAAAACCCGGGCCACGGCAATCACTGGATTAAGCTCAAATTGCAAGGTCGCCGCTCCAATCGCGCCGCTATTGGAGCCCGGATAAAGATCGAGGTAGATACCGCTGATGGGATCAGGCAGATATATGCTACAGTGACGAGCGGGGGCAGTTTCGGCGCTTCGAGCCTACGGCGGGAAATTGGCTTGGGTCAGGCCCAGGCTATTCGCTCGCTTGAAATTACCTGGCCCGCCAGCCGGCAAGTACAAGTTTTCGCAGATGTTGCTATGGATCAAATTCTGCTCATTCGCGAAGGTGACCCGCGACCGCTTAGCCTCGAGCTACAAGCTTTTAAAATTCCCGCACTCGATAGCGCAGAACAACAAACGCACGAGCATCATAGCCGAAATTGATTGCCAGCCGCTTAGAAGCGGTCTGCAAACTCGCTCAAGGCTTTGAGCGCAGAGCGAATTTGCAGACACGCGCTAAGACCGTTTTGGGGGCCGCCGGCATTTTTGTGCTGGCGATCAGTCGCGCTGTTTGATAATGCCCCGACCTTCTTGCACCACTACGAGCCTGTTGGCGGGAAGATTGGCGAATTTTTCGACCAGGCCACTTGGCCAGACCACTTCTAACAGGTCTACCACATCGGCTGCGCCCAAACCGAAGTGGGCCCTGAAATCATTGTGGGAAAGATAACTAGATCCGCTGCGGATCTCATTGATCTGGGTCAGCGGTCCGCAGTGAACCTTTATTTTTGCACCTATGCCGTCTCTGTTGCTTGTAGTCCCGATGGTTTCGACCATTAACCAGTTATTTCCATCGTTTCCGTCATTGCGTAGCAGAGTAGGGAAATCGTTCAGATTCAGGACGAATATGTCGATGTCCCCGTCGTTGTCGTAGTCTGCAAAGGAAGCACCCCTGCTGACCTTTTTAAGGTGTAAACCCTCGCCGGCACGTTGGGACACTTCGTCGAATGTGCCGTCTCCCAGATTTTCAAATAGCTGATTACTCTGGGCATAACTGACCCCTAAATTAGCCCGGTCCAGTTGCGGGAAAAGGTGGCCATTGGCAATAAATAGATCTTTATCCGCGTCGTTATCGTAGTCGAAAAATTCAGTACCCCAGGCCAGGAAACTGAAACTCTCCAACCCCACACCGGCGTCAAAAGTGCGGTCGGAAAAAAAGCGACCTTTATCATTGTGATAGAGCGTATTGGTCTGCTCCCAAAAGTTGGTGACCAAAATGTCCTGGTAGCCGTCGTTGTCATAATCCCCATAGGCAATGCCCATACATCCCTGAGCATCACCGCTTTCGCCATAGGCCACCCCTACCTGCCAACCCACATCGGTGAAGGTGCCGTCTCCCTGGTTTTGATAGAGATAATTGGGACCAGTGTCGTTGGCCACAAAAATATCCATATCGCCGTCGTTGTCGTAATCCCCGCTGATCACCCCGAGCCCGTAGAGCGCATTGTCACTAGCTACATGCGCTTCAGCCGTCACATCCGAGAAAGTACCATTTCCTTCATTGCGATATAGTATATCCGCTCCGCCTCTCATACCGCGCGGCCCGAAGTGCACCCGCAAACCCTTCCAGGTATAAGACTTGTCGGGAGTGGTCTCTAAAAAATGTTTAAAGTCGACATAGTTTGCCGCATAGAGGTCCAGGTCACCATCGCCGTCGTAATCAAAAAATGCACAACCCGTGCCAAATCCATCGTCGCCGACTCCGGCGAATTCCGTCGCATCGACAAAGGTGCCATTGCCCTGATTATTGTAGAGGACGTTTTTGCCGTAATTGGTCACATAGATATCCCGATCGCCGTCGTTGTCATAATCTGCGACAGCACATCCCATACCCCAGCCGGTGTCCCCGAGCCCCGCTGCCGCGGTCATGTCCGTAAAATGGGCACCGTCGTTCCGATAAAGGGCATTGCGCGGATGGCTCCCTTGCGGAAACCCGACCACTCTCGATCCATTCAAAATGTATAAATCTAAGTCGCCATCCCGGTCGTAATCAAAAAACGCCGATCCGCCCATCATAGTGTCGATTACATAGGTCTGTTCGCTATCGCCGGAGACATTCATTAAATCAATCCCCAATGCCGCAGCTACATCGACAAATGCCGCTCGATTATTTAACGCAGGATCTGCAACTGCAGTAGAGTCCGCAGCCGACAATGGACTTGTCGAAAAAAAGAAAAATGACAACAAGACAAGATGCATTGACGCGAAAGTCTTCATTCTCGCCCGCTTTGCAACCGCTGGACAATCTCCATTTCCCTTGCCGCCTCTTGATATCTACCTGCTTTTATATAGGATGCTCTGAGCAGGCGGTGATACTCGGGATTTCGGGGGTCGAGGCCGATGGCCAGCTTGTATTCATTAATGGCGTTTATGTGTCGATCTTGTTTTGCATAATGCACGGCCAATTCGCAGTGAAATACCGGATTATCCGCAACCAAGTCAACGCGCTGTTCTAGGTCGGTTATATTACCTTCGCGCTGTTTTTTGAAGATCTCCATCTCTGTCATGCCCTCTTCGCGGTGACCCAGTTTTAAGTAGGCGTTGGCAAGACCGAAATGCGCCTCCGTATTGTAATAATCCAATTCAATCGCCTTTTCAAATAGCTCAATGGCTTCCCCGCTTCTTGCGGTTTTAGCGTATATTGCCCCCAAAGCGCTGTGAAAGGTGGTATTATCTGCTTCGAGTCGGATGGCGTGTTGATAGGCAGCGATGGCCTCTTGGTGCTTATTCCGTCTCGCGTATATCATCCCGAGACGATAATGGGGGTAGGCTATATTGGGATCGACGGCCAGCGTCTTACGGTACTGCACGGCCGCTTTTTCGTACTGTCGTTGTCGTTCATAGGCCATGCCCAAATTGAGCTGAAACCAACCATTGCCTGGCGATAGTTCAACGGCTTTTTGATGTTGTGCAATTGCGGCGGCCAGTTTGTCTTGATCCGCCATTACAGCACCTAAAAGGGCCAGGGACTGCTCGGTGTACACTAAGCCCAGTTTATCGTGTGCATCCGCCCGGCTCGGATCCAGTTGTAACGTTCTCTTGAGCGCTTCGGCGGTTTCGGGCAGCTTTCCTAGGGCCATATAAGCATTGCCGAGTGCGTAGTAGGCAGACGGTTCTTTAGAGAGAAGTTTTGCCGCCTGTTTTAATTCTTTTATGGCTTTGGAGTAGTCCTGGTCGTTGAGGTAGAGCAGTCCTAGTCTATAGCGAGACGGCCCGTAGTCGGGTTTGATGCTGATGGCTGCCCTGAAGTGCTGTGCCGCTTGAGCTGTTTTTTCAATTTGCTTGTAGATAATGCCGAGTCCATGATGGGCTGGAAAGTACATCGAATCGGATTCGACTGCTTGCTGGTAAGCATCGGCGGCTTTATCGTAATCTTTTTGAATGAAAAATATCTTGCCCAGTTTGTAGAGTGTTGGCGTATAGTGCGGATTGATCAGCAGCACTTTTTCAAATTCAGCGGTCGCCTCGGTGAATTTTTTTTGCAAAGCGTAAATAAAACCAAGGCCATCGCGAGGACCAATATTATTGGCATCCATTTCAAGGGCTTTTTTGTATGCGTTTTCGGCGCTTTTATAGTCTCCCTTTTGTGCATAACCGAGTCCGAGTCTGTAGTGTTCAGCGCTACTAACAATAAGCACAGCGCCTGTTTTCTGCGCATTGCTAGTGTCGGGATAACTCAGGATGTAGAAGCTGAGCAGCGCGAAATGAATGAAGCAGCGCATCCGTTTATGTACCTTTCGGAGATCTAGAAAATGCATATAGATATTGGGCTTTGACTAAGACTTAATAATAAAGCTGATGCAGGGGAGCAAATGGAATCTCACCATTACTTTGAGATTATGTTGGAATAGTAGGGAGAAGGCACTGTTTTTAATTTAATTACTGGAAAGAAACACCTTGACAATTACTATTGCCATTCGTGTTATTACCGGTACACGTCGGCTCCTTATATGAAAGTAGAGCCTGATAGCACTGAGTAGAGCATTACATTCTCGATGTGCATCGGAGATATATCCGGTGCCATTCTAATTTTATTTATTCATAAAAAAAGCTGTTAGCCCACAAATCTTGCCAGAGGAGGGGCTAACAGCGAACAGGTTACGCATGATAGGTGCATTACTGCATCTATTTCATGCGCCCTTTAATTATAGCGACGAGCTGTACAAGAGGGCATCACGCCCTTCTGTTGTGCTCCCCTCTGTAATTATAAATATTTTAATAATACTTTTAAGGATTGTCAAATTTCATGACAAGCGGAGATATGAGGACGTGATTGACATTCATATCTCCTGTTTTATTCGTTTTATAATATCGGGGGTAAACTCTGATTGGACGGATTGAAAGGGGGTGAAAAGAGAATATTAAGAGCAGTGAAAGTTACACAAGCTTTAGCCTCTAATACCCTAAGAAAGGACTTAGCTCTGATGAAAAGAGTTATGATCTCCGCGTCACTAATGTTAGCACTAGTGCTTATCACGGTCTCGAGTAGCTCGGCTCACTTGCGACCGGACAAGAACTTTGCCGTCGTTCAGGTGCCGATTGGCGTCGATGGCGTCAGGGATGTACAGATGGATGGGGACCTAGGTGAATGGGACAATATTCCTTCGGTCTTCTGGGTGACACACAATGACCTAATTGAGACCGTCACCGGCACGCAAGGTGACCCGGATCCTTCGAATCTGGCCGAGCGTATTATTTTCGGCTGGAGTCCGGAGACTAATATCATGTATTTCATGGAAGAACGCTTCGACGATCTCTTCTATGGAACCATCGATAATAATTTCGACACAGTCGAAATAACTGTTGATTTCGATCACAGTGGTGACGCTATTTTCCAGAATGTTGCTTCGGAAGATCTGGACCCAGAAAGATGGGAAGGCGCGCTTTCGCAGAACTATCGCTATAACCTGCAAAACCCAGACAACAAGATGTTTCTGTGGGGCGCTGCCCCATGGGCCGGTGTCGAGCCTTTTTCCGGTGTTCGATGGGATTTTGACGGCGATGTGAACGGCGGTGCAGGTACCCTGAACATGGAGATGTGGTTCACCCCGTTTGACGATATTCCCACCAGTTCTACTGGTATCGATGATTCTTCCGTGATCGTGCATACGATGGCGGCAGGCGAAATCATGGGCATCGGCTTTGCTGTTCAGGATGACGATGACGGCGCGGAAGGTACCTACAACGGTTACTGGACCAATAGCGGCGACACCGAGCTTTACTTCAAAGCGACGGCGATGGTTGACTATGTTCTGCTTCCCTTTGATGAATCTATCTGGGTAGGCGGATCGAATGTAGAAACAGCGGTTGAGGACGATAGCTGGGGACGCATCAAATCGGGCTTCTCCAAGTAAAAAAGAACGACTGTTGGGGGGGCGAGGTAATGTATCTTGCCCCCCTTTCTAAATAGCTAAAGACCGAACATGCGCCTACCTAAGTCGGCAGAGCTGCTTTTACTCGTCTTGCTGAATATCGTTTTCTTCGCTCAAGATATTTCTGGGGTGATTCTCTACCGGATTGGTACACCCTTTTCTGCGGCAGAAAAAGATAGTCTCGCAAGCCTTGATATCGATTTCAAGGAAATTAGCTGGTCGGCGTCTCAACTGCAGAATGCCCTTGAGGTTGACTCGTTAGAGGCCGGATCACTGCAGCCGAATTTCTTCGACGAGGACGAGGATATTGCCGCATCGCTACTGAGCCGGGATGGGTGGGTGAAAATTAAGGTTTTTGCCAACGACAATACCAAGGTCGGGCAAGTATTACTCGATAAAGATCCAGAAACCTCCTATACCTGGGCAGCGATAGCTCCCGAGAGCTTCAATCGCATTATTCAGGAAACCGTGACATTCGATCTTGGGGGCCAATTCCTCATTCGGCAGATCCGGCTCCGTCCTTTATCAACAAAGCCGGAACACTTCTTGGAGCGGTTCAATATTGGCATCAGCGAGCCGGGATTTAATATAGCTCGGCCCCCGTTTTTCCCAACGATAGCTGAAATAAAAGAAAATTCCGAACCAGAGGTCAGCGTTTTATTAGACCCGCCGGTGTCTACCCGCTTTGTACAGTTACAGGTTGTTCGCGCCACTCCAAAGGAGTTGGGAGTCGCCGATTTTGAGATCTTTGGCGGTGGCTTTGTCAGCGAAGCCTCGTACGAATCTGAGATCATCGAATTGGACGATATCGCGAGTTTCGGCTCACTCAGCTGGTCAGGACAACAAGACCCGAACGCCCGGGTTGATATTCGCACCAGGTCGGGAACAGACCGGCAACCGGAGATCTTCTGGGAACTCAGACCAGAACAACAGGACATCGTACCCTTCCTCCTCGGCGGCGGGGATATGAGCATGACAGAGTACAAGATTGAGTACGGAAAACACTTCGATATTCTCAAACCCGCAAATCGCCAGGACTGGATCAGCAGCGATACGGAAAACTGGAGTTTCTGGTCAAGTCCCTACCTATTTGAAAACTCTGGTATCGACATCGTTTCTCCTGGTCCACGCACATTCTTTCAGGTCAAAGCAGATTTTCTTTCTACTGTCGAGGACGGGGGAAAAATAGACTTTGTAGAGTTTAAAGTGTCTGTACCACCGACGGTGCGCGGTCTGGTAGGTGAGATTTTCCCGCAGCTGACTCAGGTCGGCCAACCGACGCATTTTACCTATTATATTCGGCCAACCATTCGCGCCGGAGATATCGGCTTTGACGGAGTGGAAATTACGACGCCTGCGGGGGTAATATCCGTCGATTCGCTCCGCCTAGATGGAATCAATCAGGACGACTTTTCCTGGGTTGAAAAAGAAGACGGGCTGGGCTTTGAGGTCACGTTTCCAAGAAAGCTGGAGCCGACCGACAGTGGGGCTTTGCTCGAGGTCGTTTTCAATGCCCCAGTACTGAGGGAATTGGGTAATGTATTCGTCGGCAAGGTGTTCAACAGTAGCAAACCGAACGAGGTGCGGCAGCGAATTAACCCGGGCAATGCGGCCGACGAAATCGAAAGTGATATGCTCACCGTAAAAACGTCTCTGATCAAATCGCTGGTATTCGCGCCCCGGGTCGGTCCGAATCCCTTTACCCCCAACAACGATAATATCAACGATATAGTGAATCTATCGTATACGCTTTTGCGGGTAACTGCACCCATTCCGGTTTCCATCGAGATATTTGATCTTTCCGGCAAGCTCGTAAAGCAAGTGTATTCCGGCGACGATCCGATCGGCGAGTATTCCCACTCATGGGATGGAACAAATAATTCCAACCGGCTCGTTCCGCCCGGGATATATCTCTATCGCATAGCGGTCGATGTGCAATCAGAGCAAGAAGTCCATCGCGGAATTATCTCCGTCGTTTATTGAGCAGGCTCTTTTTAATCTTGGGAATCAAGCAATGAGAACAAGCCTGGCCCGTTTACTCTTGGCAATAGCTTTGGGGGGATTGGCTACTGACACTGTCACCTGGGGGCAAGGTGGGTATTCTATCGAAGACGGCAAGGTCGTCATTGCGACCCAAGAGCACTGGGCTCAGTGGCAGTCTGTTGCCAAGACGATACACATCACTGACGAGGGCGTACAACCCGCCTTTATTCGCAAGAGCACAATCGTTCAAATAGACGGCCAAGACATTGCTGTTCCGGGTGTCAACGCGGCCCGGAACGCCTCCGATTTTGGTGGCGGGGCGAGAGATGCCGGTTCTAATTTTTTGAGTGTAGCCAACTTAATGGACGGCAGAATGGACACCTTTTGGGAACCAGATGCTTCCGACCCGATTAGAGACTGGTGGGTGCAGATTGATCTGGGACGGATCGTCTCGGCCAACAAGATTGTGCTCAAATTTGTCGGGGAGGATCTGGGAGACCCTTTTCTACAATTCGGTGTTACGACCTCTCAGGGTGAACAGAATATCGGCCCTCTCCTGTTCAGGAAGCGCTTCAGCACGAACAAGCCCATCAAGGATCAAAGAGTTTTTGAAGTCGATTTGACGGCTCAGTTGCCCACCAAGTGGCCAAAGATACGCGGAGACTTTACCGGTGATGTAATCAGATATGTGGGGGTGGGTATCACCGACAGCGATTTCGGCAAGGCAAGGCAGGTTTCTCAAGCCGATTATGAACGCCTTGCGCCCGACAAGCAGGGTGACATAGAGTATTTTCGCCAGGAGCTCTCGGGCAAACTAAGGTTATTAGACGATAAAGAAGATTGGGATATCCTCGCGGGGACGGATAAACAAGGGCCCGTAGTTTACTACCGTCGGGAGATCCCTCGATTGGCGGAGATAGAGATCTGGTCGATCGGTGACAATATCGGCCTTGGTGTTCTGGAGCGCGGCGGCAATGTGACCAGCTTTGAAAACAACGGCGCTGAAGGAGTAGTGGTAGACGGGGATATCTACAGCAAGGACAGCGCGCCATACTGGCCCGCCCAGGGGGGCTACAATCCCGACAGGCTACTGCCCTCAGAGCCGCCGATCGTCGAACGCTCATTAGTTATAGACCTGGCGGGTGCATTCTTTGTCGATAATGTTCGAACCCTCCAGGCTAGCAGCAGCCCCCCCGGTGCTTTTCGCGCCTACAGAATTGAGCTGTCCGATGGTTCCACCAACGCCGGCGGTAGCCTGGCCTGGAAGACTATTGGAGGCTACGACGATATTTCAAGAGACGAAAAATACCACGATTTTAAGTTTCCGCTTAGCAAGGTCGAGCATTTATCCTTCACCTACAGACTCCATGTCGGGGGTGGGCGTCACGGGCTGTCAGAGGTGCAGCTATTTGGAGAAGGTTTTATGCCCGAGTCCCGGATCGCGTCGATCTTCCCCGGGGAGTCCCCCTTTATAGAATTAGGCGACAACGCGCAAAATTTAGCCTCCATAGAGTGGGATGCGGATATCCCGCAAGGTACCGATCTCATCCTGCAGACTAGGACCGGCGATACAGTCCAGCGCATAATTCACTACTATAAAAAAAATGGCGAGGAATATCCGGGTTCGGACGAGGAAGCAAAAACGGCCTACGAAACAGATTTAAAATTCTTCGGGGAAACATCGGTCGGGGACGCCGTCGCAGAGACGATTCCCGGTGAGGGCTGGAGCGCTTGGAGTCAGCGTTATTTCAATTCAGGGGATAAAATCACTTCCCCCAGTCCGAGAAAATTTGTCGCGATCCGGGCGACGTTTCGGACCGAAGTCCCCCTTATAGCGGCCACTTTGCGTTCGCTAACGCTCAATTTTACAACACCTGTAGCCAAGGCAGTTGTCGGCGAGGTGCTACCTGCAAAATTAAAAGAGATCGGCACGAAACAGCAGTTGTCCTATTTGATTCGCTCGACATTCGAGTCGAGTAATCGGGGCTTTGACGAGATTCTGATCGAGGCACCTGCCGGTGTCAAAATGCAATTCAAACAGGCGATTGTGGACATAACGGGACAGGAGTCTGCAATCTATACCGCCGAAAGTCCGGGTTTTGGAGTCTTGACCGATGATTCCGATTCTCTCTGGGTGCGGCTTCCCGCTTCCATCAAGACAACGAGTGGAACGGCGTCGGTCGAATTGCGGTTTGAGGCGACGATATTTGGCTTTACCACATTCTTTGATGGCTCTATCGGCAACTCTTCCTTTGTCAATTCGTGGCAAAGAGTGGACGACGGCGATGCCAATGGGATCACGGATAGCGAAAAGACCGTAGTCTTGGCCCTCGAAGGAGGGGAAGTGTTAAGCAGCATTAAAACCGATCGTGCAGTCATCACCCCCAATGGCGATGGTATCAATGATGAAATGGCCGTGGATTTTTCTCTCTTGCGTGTCGGGACAGCTGCCCCGCTGCAGGTGCGAATATACGATTTGAGCGGCCGTCTCCTGCGCCAATTGCGCAATGAGTCCATCTCTCCAGGGCGCCACACCGTAATCTGGACCGGAGTCGACGATACAGGGGCCCTAGTTCCTCCCGGTATATATCTTCTGAAGATCGATATTGATGTCGATTCGATGGCGCGCAAAAACACCTCTGTCAACCGTTTGGTACATGTCACATATTGATTTAAAAACAATTCAGGAGAGCTTTAGGTTGAATGGGCACTGGTTACTTAGCCTGTCATTATTGGCGCTCTTCTTTGCTCCGGCTTATGGGGAAATTATTGCTATCGGCGGTGGTCCGGGCACTCTCGAGTGGGATGGCCAGCACTCCGATATATCGGTCATTGATTTTACGAGCAATCCAGGCCAAATACAGCCGGCGCAAACCGGTCCCGAAGACAATATCGCGCTCAAGATCATCGAAAGAGGGGGCACTGTCACCTCGCCCAACGCGAGAATTGTGCTCGAAATATCGCGAAGTAATCTAGAGGGCTTATTGAAAAACATGGTCAACGGCGATTCAACTAAGGCTTTTGAGGTGAAGGGCGTTTCGGCGACAGGTATCATCTTCAGAATAGACCTGGGCGAACGTCTTGGGGTGAACAGGATTAGATTTTTCCCAAGAAAAGGCTTTGAAGAATTTTTCCTGCAAGGCTACGAGTTGTTGCTGAATGATGGTAGTGAGGAGCAGAAAACGCTAGCCGGAACGCCGGATTTCAAGGTCTTCAAAAATGTGGAGCGCAACCTCGAACCCATTGTTGATTTAGATGTTCCACTGCAGTTCGTCCGTTTTATCGAGGTCCGTCAATTGGTGCGAGGGGAGTGGGAGATTGACGAATTCCAAGTCTTCGGCGCAGGCTTTGCCTCATCGGCGTCGTATACATCAAAGATATTCGATCATGGGCAGCCTGCGGTTTTTGGCGGCATTACATGGGCTAAGGGCAGCATTGGAGAACAGAGCAAAACCGGCGTTACCCTGTCGACCCGCAGCGGCAGCACGCCGGACCCCGGTGATTCGCTGGCCTGGAGTGCTTGGTCTGCCCCCTACCCTGCCGGTGTGCGCAGCGATATCGTATCGCCGGCACCACGTCGTTATTCGCAATTCCGATTCCAATTGGAAACCAGTGAGATTCTTTCCGCGGCAACGGTTGATTCCATTGCTTTTGAGGTTGCACCAGCTCTTGCTGACTCGCTAGTGGGTGAAATCTGGCCGCAAAGCGCCCTGATCGGTCAAAATACTCTATTGACCTATACGGCTAAAACATTCACTAGCCGCGGTTTCGACCGCCTGGCAATAGAGACTCTGGCACCAGTAGAAATAGTCCGGTCTGTGCAAATAGACGGAACGGAAGTGGCATGGGAAAAAACGGATATCAGTGGCGGAGTAGAAATCAGTTTCCCCAGGGTCACCGGCAATCAAACCCTGAGAGTGGCTTTCGAAAATGTGGCTTTGCGCTACAATACGTTTTTCGCCGGCAGGGTAACCGACAGCCAGCAGCCGGAGAACTTGCCGCAGGCGATTACGGAGGGAGACGCCGCAGCAGATTCGTTAGCGCGAGGCAACGACCTTTCCGTCACTATCCGGGTGGGCAAAGATCTGATCCATTCTTTCACCGTAGCTCCCGCTCCCTTTACGCCTAATGGCGACGGCATAAACGACGAACTACAGATTACCTACGATATAGTTAATTTAATCGATCAAGCGCAGATTTTCGTAGCAGTATACGATCTTACCGGCAGAGTCAGGAAGGTGATCTATTCTGGTCTGAATTCTAGTGGCAGGTATCGAAAAACATGGGACGGGACGGACGCTAGTGGTGCAAAAGTAGCGCCGGGGATCTATTTGCTGCGCATTGAGATCGATGCAGATTCCGGTGCGGAGAGCAAGACGAAAATCGTACCTGTCGCCTATTGATTATTCGCACTTCCCCTCTTTTTACTTACGGGCTGTCTATTAACCAATTAAATAAAAAAGCCAGGGTGGAATTCCCATGATGAGCGGTCAAATTTTTGGACGATTTCTAAGACGCTGTATTAGCGCGAGTGCTATAATTGGCACCGTACTCTCAGAAATATTGATTTTCGGCACTGCTTTAGAAGCTCAGGGTGTTGATCCGAATCGCATAAAAGGGGTGCGCCGAGGCGGCGAACTTACCTTTGCGCCAACTGGTCCTGGCGTCCTGTTTGGCGCCTTGGATCCGGCGGTCAAAAAATGGTACGTGCCGCAAGAGCTCTACAATGAATATCAGTGGCAACAGTCGGAGTATACCAACTATGCCAGGGACCAATATAAACGATATGTCAATACGGCTTTAGAAGGTGATTATTTTTACGATATCTACGGTTCTTTTATCACCAAGGGCTGGTTGATCTACGATTGGAGCCAGACCCAGCCAGAACAGGGGGGAAGCAACTTATTCAAGACCGAGAAATTTCGCAACTTCTTCTCCAATCTGATTATATCCTCCGATCAAAAGGGGCAGCATAACCTGGCCATAACCATAGGCAGTGAAATAAGAACGACGCTGACCCCGATGACCTTTTCGAAACCGGCCTTCGATGGCATTCAGGTGGACTATCAGTCCGATAAATATGAAGTGACGACGATACTTTCCCGCATCAGTTCCCCCGGCGGTGCCGGTCCGCGCAACCCCAGTGTCAATCAGACGACGAGCCTGACGACTTTGACCGGTGGCCGGGCAACCGCCCAGGTGGGTGATTATATAAAAGTCGGTGCCAATTACGTCAGCGCCCACAATTCTTTTCAGCTGCTGGATGCTTTTGAGGGCAGTCCGAGAAGCGGTTCGATTACCTCGAGTCAAAATGCCGAAAACATCAGCAAATTATTTGTGCGTCTTACAGACGATTCGCCCGAGGACAATGAAGGCGGGGCTACCCTTTTTGCCTGGGATATGATCATAGAAGCCGAGATTGAAACCATTGGTCCAAGCGGTGAATTGTCGTCGGTAAGTGAAGTGGTGCGGGCCAGCGAAACCGGATTGATACCTTCTCCTCAAGGCGGCTTTCAACGCCAGGGATTCTGGGAGGCCAATGGCTCCGAACAGATAGAATTGGTATATGACTTTTCCGTTGGCTCGTATTCGGGCCCCGATCCGTCCGAGATAAGAAAGGTGACTTTCGAACTCGTAGTCGCCAATGACTACCGAGTTGAAGTGTCTTCAGACCGCCAGACAAACGCTCAGAGAAATAATGTTTTTTTGCTGGCTGCCAGAGCCGATCAAAACGTCAAGGACGGATCGAATCTGAAGGTCCTCAAGATTCCTTATGGTTTGCCTACTGCTACCGAGATATATGGTATGACACTGGAGGCGAATAGCATTTTGGGATTCGATTTTTACGGAGAATACGACCGCAGCGTCAGTTATAGGAAATACCCCAATAGACAGCAGATAAAACACTTGTCGGCTTCGGACGAAGGAGACGGGTGGATGATGAATCTATCGAAAATTGCCAATCCGTGGTTTTTCTTCGGAGAGGCTTATAGCATGGATCACAACTACAATACGAGCTCGATCCTCGCAAGGGGAGAGGTCAATATAGATTATGAAAACCGGACCCAATTTTATTATGAATTTGTTGACGACAACGACGACCAAGACCGCTATCCCGATTGGCAGAGAATATTCGAAAATATAGACCTGAACGTATTCCCCGGGCTGGATGAAAACTTCGATTTTATATCCGATTTCAACCAGAACGACAGCGAAGACCTGCCGAATCTAGTACCCGACTATGACGAGCCCTTTCTCAGGTATGCCACCGATCGGCCGGAGTATCTATTTGGCATAGATATGAACAACAACCTTTGGGTGGATCGATTCGAGAACGACGATGAAGCGGATTATCCATACGGCAGGGATCACCGGGGATACAATGCCTATACGGGCGTCAATATTGTCCCGGGAATGAGGGTGATAGCCGGCCGCACCGATGAAAGGCTTATTGCTGGCGCCGGGGAGAATATCACCAACTACGTGCTGCTTTCTTTGGAGAAAGATTTCCCAGGGATAGGCAAACTGAGATTCTTTGAGAATTTCAAGTTATCCGCGGATAATATCGAGAATAACCTTCGCCAGTGGGATGAATTTGAAAGACGCACTGTGCCTACGATTGATCCATTGGCCGCTCAAGATACCTGGATAAATTCGTCCTTTATAAGCTTCGACTATAGCAAAATAGAGAATCTGAAAATCGTCAGTAAATTCAAGTATGACTTATGGCATCAAAGGAAAAGACAACCCGATTTGCGAGAGGATTTCGTCTTTTTTGGGCTGATTAATAAAGCGGACTACATTTTTAAAATTTCGAATGTCGACATCCAGCCAAAGATAAAAAACGAGTTGCGAATTGAGTCTCCAGCACTTAAGTCCGAGCCTGAACGCAGAGAAGATATCCTGCTATTCTCTTTGCAGACGCGTTGGCCCTGGCTCAGCACATCCTCAATGGAAGCCGGGGTGGAATATACGATCTTCCGACAGCTCAGAGACGCGGATGTCGCTGTTCGAGAGGGGTTGCGAGACGATTTTTCTGAAATTGTGTGTGCAGTGCAATTTACCAATGCCACGAATTACCTGGGCTATGGCCTGACAACTCAGATGGGTTTCAGGCTCACCCGTAAGTCTATCGGCAATGAGAGTGAAACGGGTAGAGTTGCCTTTGCCACAGTATATGCCGGTTTGAATTAGAAGCTATTTAAATCAATCAAAATGTAGAGGCTAGGTCTGATGATGCAGCAATTGATAAAATTTCTACGTTTCCCTACGGTCCTTTTGCCTATTTTGCTTATGACCGTGTGTCTGAGTTCCGCCGAAGAAAAGGAAGCGCTGGAAGTCGCTCGGGTGGGAGCAACGAAGATAACGGCAAAGCAGTTGCACCAATACATTGCCGAGCGGTCCGCAGAGGGCAAGGAGAACGCAGTAGAACAAGGTCGGGATTATCTACGGACGATGATCGATATGGAACTCCTGCTATTAGAGGCCCAAAGTGGAGACATCGACAAAAGCCTTAGTTATATCAAAAAGACAAACAAAAACAGAAGAGCAAAGCTCGTCAGAACGTACCAACAAAGAGAGCTAAAATTAGCAGAAATAGAAGAAAGCGAAATAGTCGAGTACGTGCGAGAAAAGGGCTTTGCTCGGGCGGTCAGATTAGCAGATATATTGCTTGCCGACAGGGTCCAAGCAGAAGCCGTGGTCAAGGCGATTAGAGAAGGGGAAGACTTCGCCCAGGTCGCCAAACGACTCTCGATAAATAAAAAAACAGCGGCCAAAGGCGGCGATATGGGATACACTACCAGAGATCAAATGATTCCCATTCTGCAGGATAAATTATACTCGCTGAGGGTCGGCCAAATCACCGAACCAATAGAGTTAAATGATCGCTTCGCGATCTTCAAAATACTCGATGAAGCACCAATTGAGCTCAATCCACAACAGAGAATGAAAATAGCGAACGAATTCAAGAGAATGAAATTTAGAGATGCAAACACTGCTTTGGTCGCAGAGCTAAGGGTGAAATTTCGCCTTGAAATCGATCGAAATGGCTTTGATTCTTTAGTTGAAAAGTTAAACCGCGACGAATCTATTACGACAGAGGATGAACGTAATATCACCCTCTACAGATATGACAATGGTGTGATAACAACGGGTGATTTCGTCGATTTGGCCGGCGACCTCAAAGGCAACCCGCTGGCGAATATCACAGACCGCGAGCAGGCAATCTCTTTTGCCGAACGCAATGTCGTTGCCAACATAATGATCATGGAAGCCGCTCTTCATGATGGCATCGATCGAGAACGGGAAATCGCGGCGTGGCTCGAAGACCAGCGACGACAGCTTTTGATTGGGGAGATCAGACAAGCGGTGTTGAAGGCGAGAGTGTCTCTTACGGACGACGAGGTGCGTAAATTTTACGACGATCATCCCAACAAGTACATGCATCCGGAACATATCGAGATACAGGAAATTCTCGTGGAAACCAAAGCAGAGGCATTGCGCTTGCAGGAAGAGATTAAAGCTGGGTCAGAGTTCGGGGACTTGGCCAGGCAACATTCTATTCGCTCCAAGGATCATCGCGATGAAGAGGGCCGATTTCACATTCACCTGTACGAAAAATTACAATTCGGTGGTTTGGTAGAAGCTGTGGCGGTCGCTGAAATCGGCGCGCTCACCGGTCCAGTCGCGGTAGATGAGGGGTTTTCTATATTCAAGCCCCTGTCCAAAGGACGCAAAAGGGAGTCCTTTGCAGAGGCCAATTGGAGAGTCCGATCGCACGTTAAAAAAATAAAAGACCGGCAGGCGTTTAACTCATATATGGAAGAATTGCGGGATAAATATCGATCAGATATTCACATTTTGGAGGATCAGCTCAACGTCGCCTTGGGTAATGGCTAGTGCGCTTGTTTGTAGGGATTGGCCCCCAACTCCAAGACGGCATGAGCGCCATTTTGATGAACGACCAATAGCTTATTAGCAGGCACTGCTGGCACGGTCTGGCTCGTTCCGTCCGGCCAGTTGATTACCACTAGGTCTGCTGCAGTCTCGACGCCCAACCCAAAGTGGGCGCGGGTGTCGTTATAAGAAAGGTAGCTGGAAGCGCCATTGACCGTTCGCCATTGCGACTGACCGGCGGCCGATAGCCGGATCTTGGCTGCTGCGACATTTTGGCCGAAGAGCTGGACGACGAGCCAATTGTGCGAGCTGGCCAAGTCGTTTCGCAGCAAGGTCGCTGAGTCGTCCAGGTTGATGACGAATACATCGATATCGCCATCGTTGTCGTAATCGCCGAAACTGGCGCCGCGACTCACTTTCTTGACGGCCATTCCCGAGCCAGCCGCCGCCGATACGTCGACTAGTTTATCCGCCCCGTCATTGCGAAAAAGCTGGTTGTGCTGGTTGTAGGAAGTGCCCATTCGCGCTAGATCGACTTGGGGATAAACGTGGCCATTGGCGACAAAAAGATCTAGGTCGGCGTCGTTGTCGTAATCAAAAAACTGAGTGCCCCAGCCCAGCTTTGCGAGTGTGGGATTTTCGAGGCCGGCTTGGGCCGTGATATCGTCGAATCGGCCCAGCCCATTGTTGCGGTAGAAGGTGTTGCTCTCGCGGAAAAAATGCGTGACGTACAGGTCGAGGTCGCCGTCGTTGTCGTAATCACCGGCGTCGACTCCCATGCCAGCCTCTTCTTCGCCGCTGGTATTGTAGGCAACGCCCGCTATAAGTCCTGTTTCGCTGAACGTGCCATTGCCGTTGTTTTGAAAAATAAGATTGGGTGTTGCATCGTTGGCGACAAAGAGGTCGGTATCGCCATCATTATCGAAGTCTGCAGGCAATACCCCCAGCCCGTAATAGCGATTGGCCCAGGAGATGCCGGTAGCGCGAGTGACGTCGGTGAAGGCCTTGTTGCCGTCGTTGCGATAGAGCACATCCCCAGCACCGGGCAACCCCTGGGGCCCGCAGTAGATCTGGGATCCTCCATAAGTGCATATCCTGTCCGGGGGCGATTCGATGTCGTAGACCAGATACGTAGTGACGTATAGGTCGAGATCGCCGTCGTTGTCGTAGTCGAAGAAAGCAGCGCTGGCGCTATAATCGGCTGCCGCTACGCCGGCTGAGACTGCAATGTTGGCAAAGGTGCTGCCGCCCTGATTGTGGTAGAGGACATTGGGGCCATAATTCGTCACATAGAGATCGCGGTATCCGTCGCCGTCTATGTCTCCGACAGTACAACCCATGCCCCAACTGCTGTCGTCTACACCGGCCGGGGCGGCAATGTCGGCAAAATTGCCCTTGCCGTTGTTGCGGTAAAGGGCATTGCCGGGGCCAGATTTACTTTGATAAGTATCGACGGTAGCGCCGTTGACGGCATATAGATCGAGGTCGCCGTCATTGTCGTAGTCGAAGAAAGCAGCACCGCCGCCAGAGGTTTCGACAATATGCCTTTTCTCCAGCCCGCCCGCGACGTATTCGAAGGTGATGCCAGCCGCCTTCGTCTGATCGCTGAATTGTGACCGAACCTGCGCCGGCAGCAGCAATGAAAATACCAAGCAGGCAACTGCTCTACGGAAAAAAAATGTAGAGAATGCAAAAGTCATAAGTCTATCCCTGTGCCGGTGGCATCTGGGTGGTGTGTGCGGCGGCTACTGAAGAACACGTCCTAAGACGGGTTTAATATAAAGTTCCTATTTGCGTGTGCAAGAAAGACGACGCGAGCAAGATCGCGAATCATAGTTTCAACCATTTCCCAGATAGTCCAGGCATAAAGCTATTTTTTCATGAGACGCTATTTGAAAACATCGATTCCCACTGTCATCATGGTTGGAATTATTCTCGCCACCTTGGGGGCCGATGGCGATCTGATCGCAGCCGGTGGCGCAAAGCCCTCAACGCCTGACGGGCATATCACTGTGGACCTGCACGGGGGTACCATGATGGATTTTGTCTGGATCAAACCAGGTAGCTTTTTAATGGGTTCGACGAGTTCGGAGCCCAAACGAGGCGAATGGGAAGACCCACAACACGAAGTCACCATCAGCAAAGGCTTTTACCTGGGGAAATTTGAAATAACGCAGGCGCAGTGGATCGCGGTGATGGGAACTGCACCATGGACTGGAAAGAAACACGTAGAAAAAAAGCCGAATCATCCAGCAGTCTACATTTCGTGGACGGCTATGGAGGAATTCCTCCGGCGTTTGAACGAAGTCGCCGCAGAGTCGTTGTATCGCCTGCCGACGGAAGCCGAGTGGGAGTACGCCTGTCGGGCCGGAAGCACGACGCGGCGCTCTTACGGGGATGACGACAGTCCATTGGGCGATTATGCCTGGTATGTTGGGAATACTCATAAAGCGGGATTGCCGTTTGCACAGCCGGTGGGCACCAAGCTGCCGAACCCTTGGGGTTTATACGATATGTACGGCAATGTGTGGGAGTGGGTACAGGACTGGTACGGAGACACCTACGCGAGTCTCATAGTAATAGATCCCACTGGAGTCGCTACGGGCTCAGCCCGGGTTATGCGCGGTGGCGGCTTTGTCAACCGGGCTCGAAATATGCGCTCGGCCAAGCGTTTCAGCTACGATCCTTCTTTCCGCTATAGTGCGCTTGGGGCGCGGTTGGTGAGGACAAAGTGATTTTTCTGCTGTGTTTTGTAGGAATGTTTAAGAAAGGCTTTGCGTGTCAGTAAACCAGGAGAGTGAGCGGGATCTAGAAGGCGTCCCCGTCCGCGGCATACTGATCGGCACCGTGCTGGCGTTTTGGCTCAATGCCCTCGACGCCTATGCCACTAATATTATCCTCGGCTCATATCTGACGCTGAATTTTAGTACGCCGGCCGCCCTGTTCTTTTTCTTTTTTGTCGTGTTAGCCGGGGGGTTGATCTACTTTATTCGCCGATCTCTGGCGCTAACCCGATCCGAGTTAATTACGATTTATATTATGCTGGTGGTGGCCTGCTGCATTCCGGGCATGGGCTTCACGCAATTTATGATTCCCTGCCTGTTGGGCTCGACCTATTACGCCACACCGGAGAACAACTGGGACGATCTGTATAACCAGTATATCCCCGAATGGATGATACCCCGAGGCGAAAATGTGGCGCGCTACTTTTTTGAAGGGCTACCGGAGGGCGTCGCCATACCCTGGACAGCTTGGATGTTGCCGCTGAGTTACTGGTACGGATTCTTCCTCGCGCTCAGCGTGGTCATGATATGCGCCATGGTTATCCTGCGCAAACAGTGGTCGGATCGTGAAAAGCTGGTTTATCCCCTGGTGCAAGTACCCATGGAGCTAATCCAGAAAGAGCCAGGTGGGTTTATCGGTAAGTCGTTCTTTACCAGCAAAATCATGTGGTTGGGTTTTTCGATTTCATTTATCCTGCTCGGTATCAATGGGTTGCATTTTTACTTTCCATCCGTCCCGCAGATTACCAAGTCCTTCATTATTCCTATGTTCCGGGACACCGTTAATCTGAATTTTTCGTTAAACCTGCCCTGGACCGGATTTTTCTATTTTGTCAATCTCGATATCACCGCTTCGATCTGGGTATTCTATATCCTCACCACTCTTCAGCGAGGCATCTTCAATGTCGTCGGTCTGCAGAGCACGGAGCGGATAGATCTCTATTCAATCGAACCCTATTTGGCCCATCAGGGCATGGGGTCGATGATAGTTTTTGTGCTCTTCGGGTTATGGGTTGCCCGCAGCCACTTGAAAGATGTGTTTAGAAAAGCTTTCCGCGGTGACCCCGACGTAGATGATAGCGGCGAAATACTGTCCTATCGGCAGGCGGTCTTTGGGCTGTTGCTCGGTCTATGTATGGTGACATTTGGGCTGTGGATGATCGGGCTTACGTTCCCAACGGCTTTGTTGTTTGTCTTCGGGTCTATGATCCTGTTCCTGGGCCTGACTCGGGTGGTGGCCGAAGGCGGCATCCCGGCCATGCGGCCTCCTCTGATGACTTCGACCTTTGTGATTTCCGTGGCCGGCTCTTCGTCCCTGGGAGCATCTGGCCTGGTGGCCCTGGGTTTTTCCTATGGCTGGCATTCGGAGATCCGTTCGTTTGTCATGTCGTCGGTTGCCAACGGGCTAAAGATGAGTGAACTCATCATTGGGTCTAGGCGTCGCCTATTCTGGGCCGTGATCATCGCCATCCTGGTCAGCATCGCGGGCTCTTCGTATATGACATTGGTCCTGGCCTACAAACACGGAGGCATAAACCTGAATCCGCTCTTTTTTGTCGGGCAGGCTCCGACCTTTGGCCCGAGGGATATGGCTCCGCGTATCGCTGGGGAACTGTCCGGCCCTCGATTTGATGCCTGGCTGTTTATGGCTATCGGAGGGGCCGCGATGGCCTTGCTGATGTCGGCCCGACACCATTTCCTATGGTGGCCCCTCCATCCGCTGGGCTACACTATCAGCGCCAATTGGAAAACAGGACATATCTTTGCCAGTGCTTTTCTGGCCTGGTGGCTGAAGCTGCTGATTTTGCGCTATGGCGGTCCTAAGTTGTATAAGAGCTTGCGCCCGTTTTTTCTCGGTTTGATCCTAGGAGAAATCGTAGGGGCAGGGGGATGGCTGGTGGTGGATTATATAACCGGACGTGTGGGCAGTTTTCTGACGCAGGTATAACCCATTTCAACTACACAGCTCTGACAGCAGAGCGTCGCATTGGTGTGGCTCGATGCCAACTCGAATATGCGCTCGTATTGATCTAGCGCAGAGCTAATTATTGGCTGCGACGATAGATCCCTCGCGCCTGGTCGAGTGCGGCGAGCGCGTCGTCGGGCAGAGTTAGCCGAGTGCCCGCCAAATTCTCGTCGACGTGCGCGATGCTCTCCGAGCCGGCGAGTACCGCGGTCAGGCCTTGGTGCAATACCCAGGCGACGCAGACCGCGGCGCGGGAGGTGTCGAGATCGGCGGCGACCCGATCGATGGCGGTGGCTAGTTGCGCGAGCGCGGGTGCTGCGGGTGTTTGTGGGGCGAGCAGGCCGGTGTCCATCGGGCTAAAGGCCATGCAGCCCAAGCCTGCGCGTTTGAGCAGGGGCATCATTTCCTCTTCATAGATGGCTACGCGCGAACGACCCGACTCGTCGCAATGGCTACCGGCGATATTGTAATAATCTTCGACGCCGGCGATGGGCGCAGTCTCGAGAAAATTTGCGACTTCGACGGCTGTGTGGTTAGACACGCCCCAGTAGCGGATCTTGCCCGCTTGTACAAGATCCTGCATGACCTCGGCAATGGCTGCCGGGGGCGTGTCGGGGTCGCGGTGGTGCAGCAAGTAGAGATCTACATAGTCGGTGCTCAGGCGGCGCAGGCTTTCTTCAAGACGATCGGTCAGATGGGCGCGGGTGTAGTGCACGGGCTCGCCGGGTTCGTTTTCGCCTCGCGGCACGAGGCAGGTGGGGATCTTGGTGCAGATAACTACTTCGTCGCGGCGACCGGCGATAGCCCGGGCCAAGACTTTTTCGCCGCCGCCCCAACCATAGGCCTGCGCCGAGTCGAAGAAGTTGACGCCCTGGTCGAGGCAATGGTGCAGGACGGCAAGGCCCTCGGGGCTGTCGGCGCGCGGCAGATGGCGGAAAGCGGTGCCTTGGCACAGGCGCGAGACCTGGAGGTCGGTTTGGCCGAATGGGACGCGGTCTGTACTCATAAAGGCTCCGGTAAGGCTTGTTGTGCGATGCGAATGAGGCTATATAATACGCAAACAGGGCCCGGGCCCACAAAGGGGGAAATACATATGGAAAAATTGCAACTCAGCCCGCAACAGTTGGCCTTTATGCAGACCTTCGGCTATTTGAGCCTGCCCGGTTTGCTCGACGACTGTATCGACGAGGTGATCGCGGCGTTCGAAGCCGTATGGGATGATTACGGCGGCGGTCACGGTGGCAAACCGCACGACGGCACGGCGCGTTCGTGTATTGTGCCCTTTATGGATCAGAGCGCATATCTGTCTGGCCTGCTCGACGACCCCCGTGTTAATGGGGTGTTCTCCAGTCTGCTCGGCGATGACTTTCAGTATTTGGGCAGCGACGGCAACTATTATGTCGGCGATACGAGTTGGCATTCGGATGGGGGCTGGCCGCGGTCGATCGTCTATTACAAGATGGCGCTCTATCTCGATCCGCTGACCAGCGAAACGGGCGCGATTCGGGTGATCCCGGGCAGCCATCGCTATGGCGAGGGGTATGCCGAGCAAGTGCAGGTGATGGCGCGCGAGTCGGAGGAAAAATGGGGCGTCGGCGGGGCTGAGGTGCCGGCGATGGCCTTAGAGACCCAACCGGGCGATGTGGTGGTTTTTAATCAGGGCACCAAACACAGCGCTTGGGGGGGCGGTACGCGACGGCGGATGTTTACGCTCAACTGCACGGTGCGGCATAAAGAAGAGCAGTTGCCGCTGATGCGGGAGGAGGTGAGCAACTTCGCGCGCTTCCAGGTAGATTCGGTCTACGGCGAGGCAATGGTCAAGGGCGCAGGGCCGGGGCGGATGCGGCATCTGGAGCAGGCTCTGGCCAATGAGGACCACTTGCCGGAGCTGTCGCGCAAGGCGCGGGAGGAACGCGGGGAGCCGTCGCGGGGGTAGGGTGGCCTGTGTGGGTTATGCCCTGGCCGGTTCGCCGACGCCGGGCTGGTCGAGGTAGTCGATTTTCTCGAAGCGGTCGATCCAGCGCTGGCGGATTGGGCTTTGTTGCGGATTGTCGAGCCAGTTGCGGGAGTAGTTGTATTGGCGCCGGGTTTTGAAATCCTTAATCGAGCCGGCGTGGCCTAAGCCCAAGGCGCGGATGCTTTCGATTTCTTCGGGCGATTGCGGGTTGGCGAAATAGTCGAGGTTCCAGGCGCGGCGGTTGTCGCTGCCGCCGTGCGAGGCGTGCCAGGTACGGATGTCGAAGGCGATGACATCGCCCGGTTCGGTGGCGATGGCCTGGCAGGGTACGTTGGTGAGCGGTGTATCCCGAATGGCTTTGGCGAAGGTGTCGCGCTCGGCGCCACGCAATAGGTGCGAGCCGGGGATGATGCGCAGCGCGCCGGAATCGGCACCGAGCGCGTCGAGGTAGAAGATGAATTTGCAGGCGATCTGGTTTGCGTCACCGGTGTCGGGGTGCCAGGTGGTGGTGCTGACATAGCGGTTGATATCGACGCCGATGCCCAACACGTCGTCGCCGCAGATCTGTTGGGCGGGGCCTAAGAAGCGCGGGTCTTCCATGAGGGCGGCGGCGAAGGGCGTGGATTCGTCGGTCATGCGGGTCCACAGGCGCTCGGATCCGTCGTTGCGTTCGGCGGGGTATTGCGCGGTGAGCGCGTC
>Ga0115002_10001800_pt1 | contig 28910 bp, 25 predicted proteins | sample ArcticOcean_MG_C_8_FD_89576 | JGI IMG/M metagenome (GOLD analysis project Ga0115002, IMG submission 89576) | Marine microbial communities from western Arctic Ocean - ArcticOcean_MG_CB11_86 | ecosystem: Environmental > Aquatic > Marine > Oceanic | place: Arctic Ocean: Canada Basin | collected... | reverse complement strand
GCTGAGAGCCTACAAGCGCGCCAGCAACATCGTTCGAATCGAAGAAAAGCGAGATGGACAAGAGTATCCCGGCCCGGCAAGGGCCGACGGGCTCACGGATGAGGCGGAGCGCAACCTCGCAGAACGACTTGAGGAAGCCGCTCAGGCAAGCGGAGATGCAGTCGCGCGCTCCGACTTTGTGCAAGCGATGACGGAGTTGTCGGGTTTGCGCGAACCGGTAGATGTATTTTTCGATCAGGTGAAAGTAAATGCTGACGACGGGGAACTTCGCGCGAACCGCCTTCGGCTTCTGTCGCAAATTTGCGGCACCCTCAACCAAATTGCAGATTTCTCTCACATCGAGGGGTAGGACCGGCGTATGACGAAATGGGTATACAGTTTTGGGGACGGTAGCGCAGAGGGTCGTGCTGAAATGCGCAGTTTACTTGGCGGCAAAGGCGCGAACCTTGCCGAGATGAGTAACCTCGGGTTGCCTGTGCCGCCCGGGTTCACTGCGTCAACTGAAGTTTGCACTGCCTACTACGATAATAATCAAGATTATCCCACCGATCTTGCAGAGCAAGTGGACAAAGCACTCGCCAAGATCGAAGAGACCGTTGGTGCGACGTTCGGTGACCCGCAGCGCCCCTTGCTGGTTTCTGTTCGATCCGGTGGGCGTGCCTCGATGCCCGGTATGATGGATACCGTACTGAATCTCGGCCTAAACGATGAGACCGTACAAGGCATCGCGAAGATCAGCGGCAACGAGCGTTTTGCCTGGGACAGCTATCGCCGATTCATCCAGATGTACTCGGACGTGGTCCTTGGGGTTGAGCATCACAATTTCGAGGAACTCCTTGATCAGCTCAAAACCGAAAAGGGTGTTGCCGGAGATACCGATCTCGATGCCGGTGATCTGCAGCGCTTAGTCGGCATGTACGTTGGCCTGGTCGAGCGTGAATTGGGAAAGCCCTTCCCTCAAGATGTTCGAGAACAACTATGGGGTGCGATGGGGGCGGTCTTTGGTTCCTGGATGAACCAACGGGCCGTGACCTATCGTCGACTACACAATATCCCAGCTGCTTGGGGTACTGCGGTCAATGTCCAAGCCATGGTGTTCGGCAATATGGGCAACACGTCGGCGACCGGAGTGGCCTTTACCCGGAATCCATCAACCGGCGATAGAGTTTTTTTTGGTGAGTTCCTTGTCAACGCGCAGGGTGAAGACGTTGTTGCCGGCATTCGCACTCCGCAGCACCTGACGCTCGTGGCGCGCGAGAGTGATGAGTCCGAATTGCCTTCGATGGAGGAACTCATGCCGGACGCATTCCGGGAACTAGTGGGCATCTATAAGTCGTTGGAGGACCACTACCGCGACATGCAGGATATCGAATTCACCGTCCAAGAAGGAAAACTTTGGATGCTGCAGACCCGCAGTGGGAAGCGCACGGCACGCGCTGCGTTGCGCATTGCGGTCAGCATGGTCGAAGAAGGTTTGATAAGTGAGATCGAGGCGGTCAAACGCGTCGAGCCGGGATCATTGGATCAACTTCTTCACCCGACACTTGACCCCAATGCGGAGAGGGACGTCCTCGTGCGCGGCCTGCCGGCCTCGCCGGGTGCGGCCTGCGGAACCGTGGTGTTTACCGCCGATGAAGCTGAGACGCTCGCGAACGCTGGTGAGAAGGTCGTGCTTGTCAGAGAAGAGACGAGTCCGGACGATATTCACGGCATGCACGCCGCCCAGGGCATTCTGACGAGCCGAGGTGGCATGACGAGCCATGCGGCGGTGGTAGCACGCGGTATGGGAACGCCGTGTGTATCAGGTGCGGGGTCTCTTCGAATTGATTACAAGAATCAACAGTTCACCGTTTTGGATCGGGTCGTCAAGAAAGGTGACGTGGTCACGATTGATGGCGCCAAAGGTGAAGTGATGTTGGGCGAGGTCGCCACGATCGAGCCGGAACTGTCGGGCGATTTTCGACAGTTGATGGGTTGGGCAGATGGCGTACGGCGATTGAAAGTTCGTGCCAACGCAGAGACGCCAAGCGATGCGCGGACCGCACGAGAATTCGGTGCAGAAGGCATAGGACTTTGCCGGACAGAGCACATGTTTTTTGACGCTGACCGAATTATTGCGGTCCGGGAGATGATCCTTGCGGACGGTGAAGCCGGCCGCCGAGCCTCACTCGAAAAACTCTTACCGATGCAGCGACAAGATTTTTATGACCTTTTCAGGGTCATGCACGGGTTACCGGTGACTGTGCGGCTGCTTGATCCGCCTCTCCACGAATTTCTTCCTCATACTGAGGCGGAGATCAAGCAAGTCGCAAAAGCGGCAGGGGCAGATCCGGAAAAACTGCGGCGGCGTGCAGCAACTCTCAAAGAGGTCAACCCGATGCTGGGTCATCGTGGTTGTAGACTCGGTGTCTCCTACCCAGAGATCTATGAAATGCAGGCACGTGCCATCTTTGAGGCTGCTCTGGACGCTGAAGCCGAGGCCGGCGAGGCCGTTGTTCTTGAGGTAATGGTGCCCCTGGTCGCAACGCAACGTGAGCTTGAGGTCATCAAGGTTTGTATCGATGACGTGGCCGCTGCGGTGCGACAGGAACGAGATCGACCGCTTTCCTACATGCTCGGTACGATGATCGAACTTCCCCGCGCGGCACTTCGAGCCGGCGATATTGCGGAAAGTGCAGAGTTTTTTAGTTTTGGCACCAATGATCTAACCCAGACTGCACTCGGGATTAGTCGCGATGATTCTGGGAACTTCTTGGAGGACTACCGCGCTAACGGGATATTTGAGGTCGACCCATTTGTGTCAATCGACCAAGAGGGCGTTGGTGAACTTGTTCGAATAGCTTGCGAGCGCGGGCGCGAAAAACGTCCCGACCTCAAGTTGGGGATATGTGGAGAGCACGGCGGCGATCCAGCCTCGGTCGACTTTTTCCATCGCGTCGGCTTGGACTATGTTTCAGCCTCTCCTTATCGCGTGCCCATTGCCCGGTTAGCGGCGGCTCAAGCAGCGCTCGCTGAATGAGCCGGAGGTGCGCCTGATTGCTTGCTCCGACCGCCTATATTGATTTTTCAACCATCGACATCTCCGTCTCCAATGGATGCGCCGGTTAGCGCTGGCGGCGGCCGATCAACTTGGGGGTGCGACCGGTGCTTCGACACGCTCGACAATTAGCGAGGTTCCAGCGTGTAGCTGCTGGTTGGCTTCAGCGGCATCAATACGGAGGTGTGCAAGTCCGTATTGACCGGCGCCCGTCAAGACCTCGCCAACCTCCTTGGCGCCTGAGCGGATTGCGGTGCCGGCGGTTGGCGCGTTCGTCTCAAAACGCACGCGGTATAGAGCTTTCTTAACCTTGCCGCGATTATGCGTCCGCGCGGTGAGTTCTTGGCCGATGTAACATCCCTTTTCGTAGCAGACTGCCCCGAGGGAATTGAAGCCATATTCCAACGGGAATGCTTTTTCGGTGGGTATGTCGCGGCTACCGTCAGGCACACCGGCTGAAATTCTTAATGCATCATATGCTTCGGGGTCGACAAAATTTACTCCGAGTACGGCGAAATCTGGGGGCGAGCCTCCACCGCTGTAGAGACGATGGCCGAGAAGAGGGCTACGTGGGTCGCGCACAAAAGTCCCTGGAAAATTACCTCGCAAACTGTCTGCCTCCTCTCCGAACACCGCGAAGACGGACAGATCCTTGGAAACATCTACGAGATCAACCGCCGCTCTTAGCCGATACATCGTCAGACGGCGTAACAAGTCTTGAAGCCGCTCAGCTTCCAAATCAAGCACGAGGGCATCGCCTACCTGAACGATCAGGAAGTCATGTAGGAATTTCCCTTGGGGGGTGAGGAGAGCAGCGTAGATGGGTGTGGACTCATTGACTTTCTCGACATCATTGGTGACGAGTCCTTGCAAGAACGACCGTGCCGAGGCGCCAGCAACCCGAAGTAGACCCCGCCGAGTCAAAGCAGTTGCTTGAACCTTAGATTGAGAATGGGCCGCCATATCGATGACGTAGCTAGCCGAACTGTTCTTGGCAAGACCTAAAGGGGGGACGTATAAGCAGGGGATGACGCTTAGCCCGCGCTCTCCGCTGCGAACCTATTGTTTTATGGCTCTGCTGGCCCTGACCGGCTGTGAGGCCGTCTTTTCGGTTGAGACGCCGAACCAAGTGGATTTCAGCGCACTTAAATTGGCCGATACGTCAAATCAGTTCCTCGTTTGCCCGGCTGAGTTTTGTCAGCGAGCGGAGCCGCACCTGGCTAGTCCAATTTTCGAGGCGAGCGCCAACGACCTGCGGCTGGCCTGGGGCTCTGTGGTCGCAGCAGCCCCCCGCACGCGCCGAGAAGGGGTTTTCGTTGAGGGAAATCAGGTCGTGGATATCCAGCGCTCAGCCGTTTTTCGATTCCCGGACATCATCACCGCACAATTCATCGTCCTGGACGACAATAGGGTGACCCTCGCCATCTATAGCCGATCAGTTTACGGGCAGTTGGACTTTGATTTGAACGAGAAGCGGATCACGGGTTGGATTGAAGCACTCGCCGTTGAACTCGAGGAGCGGGCCTCGCGTTGAGAATTCTTTTTGTGACTTCAAACAGGGTAGGGGATGCGATTCTGTCGACCGGCTTGTTAGATCATTTGCTGGAGCAGTATCCAGCTGCAACGGCCACCGTCGCCTGCGGGCCTTCAGCAGTGTCCTTATTCCGCCCGTGCAATAGGGTCGATAAGATCGTGGCTCTGCAGAAAATGCGCTACGCCGGCCATTGGGTGCGTCTGTGGACTCAGTCAGTTGGTACTTTTTGGAACATTGTTGTCGATTTGCGGGCCTCCGCACTGTCGTGGGTGCTCCCACATGCTCAGCATTTCATCTTCAAATCGACCAACGAGCCCGTTCATCGCGTGGTCTCACTTGGCAAGGTCCTTGGGCTAAATGAGCCTCCAACGCCGAGAGTCTGGTTGGACGAGGCCGACACGGTTCGGGCGAGACAACTCATTCCCGATGGCCCTGTCCTGGCTCTTGGGCCCACTGCCAACTGGGGTGGGAAGCAGTGGCCTGCCTCGTCTTTTCTAGAGTTAGCAAAAAGGCTAACGCGGCCCGGCGCAGCTTTGGCTGGCGCACGGGTAGCCGTATTCGGCGCGGACGGGGAACGCGGTATGGCAGAGCCACTCTTGGCTGGGTTGCCAACTGACCAATCCATCGACCTCATCGGTCGAACCGACTTGCCGCTTGCCGCGGCATGCCTCGATCGCTGCCGCCTATTTGTTGGAAATGACTCGGGCCTGATGCATTTGGCCGCTGCAGCGGGAGCACCGACCTTGGGTCTTTTTGGCCCCAGCCCAGAGCAGTATTATAGACCGTGGGGAGCCCATACCGGCTTCGTTAGAACACCGGAATCGTTTGAGAAAATTGTGAATGCGAAAGACTACGACTACCGAAGCCAGCAGAGCCGAATGACTTCATTGGCTGTGGAGCCTGTTGTGGCTGCAACAGAGGACCTCATATCGCGCATCGAGTTGCCGGCGTGAGCCCTCGTTTGTCGGCACTCGTCGTGGCTCGCAACGAAGAGGATCGCCTCGCCGACTGTCTCAATAGATTAGGTTTCGCAGATGAGCGGGTTGTTGTACTCGATCGGTGTACCGATGGATCTTTGGCGATTGCCAATCAGTTCGCCGATACCGTTCTTGAGGGAACCTGGCTGATTGAAGGCGATCGCCGCAACGCTGGCCTCGACGCGTGTACAGGCGATTGGATCCTCGAAATTGATGCCGACGAGTCGGTTTCCGAGGAGCTTGGCGTAGAAATCAAAGAAGAAATCGCGAAGGCAGATTCTGGATATTTTTTGATTCCGTTCCTCAACTACATTGGCGAGCGCTGTGTCCGTTACGGATGGGGCGCATCATGGGGCGTGTCTGCCGCACCACGCCTATCGTACAAAGGCGCAAAACGGTGGGGCCGCCAACGCATCCATCCTGCGCTTGAACTCCACGGACCAAAACGGTGGCTATCCAAGCCAATCAAGCACGAGGTAGATCGTGACATCTCTGACATGATCCGTCGCCTCGATAGCTACACCGCGGCACGCGCCGCGGACCTACGTGAGAGTGGCAAGATTGGCTCATTACCCAACAACGTACGGCGGTTCTTCTCGCGTTTTCTAAAATGCTATATCAGCCGTAAAGGGTACAAGGAGGGCGGTTACGGGTTTTTGATTGCACTCTTCGCGGGGCTTTACCCGCTGGTGTCCCATTTAAAGGCCCGCCTGGAGTCGGACTAGCGCGTGATGTCACTCATGCAAGTCATGGCCGGCGCCTCGGTCGGCGGAGCGGAGGCCTTCTTCGAGAGGCTGGTGATCGCCCTCAACTCTCGATCCGTTGAACAAACGGTTGTCGTACGAAACAACGAAAGCCGTGTTCATCGCCTCCGCCAGGCTGGCATCGAACCCACGACTCTTCGCTTCGGCGGCTTTTTGGATGTCTCGACGCGGTACAAGTTGAAGCGTCTCATTGATCGAACCCAACCACAAATAGTGCTTGCTTGGATGAACCGGGCAACCGCTATGTGTCCGACACCCTCGGCGGCGCGTAGATTCGTTCTGGTGGCGCGGCTCGGCGGTTATTACAACCTCAAACACTATCAACACTGCGACCACCTCATTGCCAACACCCACGGCATTCGGAGCTACTTGCTTGGGCAGGGTTGGGCCCCAGAACGTGTTCACTATCTTCCCAATTTTGTTGAGCCGGCCGAGTCCGCAGGCAGAACAGCGACTGTGCCTGGTATGAAACCCGGAGGTCGAAATATTTTTGCAGCCGGACGCCTTCACAAGAATAAGGGTTTCGACGTTCTCATTCGTGCATTATCTATGGTCGCTGATGCGCAGCTTTGCATCGCGGGCTCAGGACCGCTCGAGCATGAACTCCGTGCACTTGCTGCCCAGGTTGGCGTGGCGGAGCGGATAACCTGGCTCGGCTGGCAACAGAAGCCCGGTGACTACTACCGTGCTACCGATGTTTTCGTTTGCTCCTCGCGACACGAGCCCCTTGGCAACGTGATCGTCGAGGCGTGGGCTTGTGGGGCCCCCGTCGTTGCGGCCGCCGCCCAGGGCCCAGTTGAGCTGATCAATGACGGGACGGACGGACTGCTTGTTCCGATCGACGATTCGGCCAAACTTGCAACGGCTATCACTACAGTCCTGGCTCGACCATCGCTCCAACAGTCACTTGCAAGCGCAGGTCGTGAGCGTTTCCTCGTGTCATTTACAAAGGAAGCCGTATTGGATCAGTACATGACCTTCTTTGAGGGGATTGTCGCCTAGTGTGTGGCATCGCAGGACTACTAACTATTGACGGTCAGGCACCGCCACAAGAGGTGCTAACCGCGATGAGCCAAGCGCTCATCCACCGAGGGCCCGACGGCGACGGTACATACCAAGCCGAAGGTATTGGCATGGTTCATCGGCGGCTTGCGATCATCGACTTAAAAACGGGGGCACAACCACTTCAAGACTCTGAAGGTGCCGTCCTCGTTGCTAACGCAGAGATTTACAATCATGTAGAATTACGCGCGGAGCTTGCCGGCACATTGTTCAAGAGTGGTTCGGATTGCGAACCCATTCTTCCATTGTATCGGCTTTACGGCGTGGAGTTTGTTGCTCGTCTCCGGGGCATGTATGCGATTGCGCTCTATGACCCGGCCAACCGAGAACTCATCGTTTCGCGCGATCCTTTCGGAATTAAACCGCTGTACTACGCTGAGGTTGACGAAGGCTTTATGTTCGCATCAGAACCTTCGGTGATCCAAGCTTCTGGCTTGGCCACCGGCCTCGAAGAGCCGTCGAATCGCGATGAACTATTGCAACTTCAATTTACGACCGGGCGGGCCACGTTGTTTCAGGGTATTCAGCGCGTTCTCCCCGGCGAGACGATCGTGGTGCGTCAGGGGCGGGTAATCGCGCGACACCGCCGCGATGCTTTGCCGAGCGGCGCACCCAGCGTCTTCGAGGAAAAACGAGCCCTTGATCTTTTGGACGCAACGCTTGCCGACTCGGTGACGGTTCATCAGCGCGCGGATGTGCCATATGGGATGTTTCTTTCCGGCGGGGTCGATAGTGCCGCGCTGCTCTCGGTAATGTCAGAGCTGAACGAAGAGCCTGTTGTCGCCTATACCGCCGGTTTTGAAGGCGACGAGAGCGACGAGCGGGCCCTGGCGGGACGCCTTGCGCGCAAGGCAGGGGCCCGTCATGTGCCGATCGAGGTAAGTGCAGAAGATTTTGTTCAAACCATGCCGCGCGCGGTTGCTGCAATGGATGATCCTGCGGCGGATTATGCGATCCTCCCGACCTATTTGCTCGCTGCAGCTGCGGCAAAAGACGTCAAGGTGGTGCTAACCGGGGAGGGCGGCGATGAGCTTTTCGCAGGTTACGGACGGTACCGCAGCGTTCTCCGCCCGTTTTGGCAAGGCGGCCGCGAAATGCGCACACGTGGAGTTTTTCATGGGTTGGGAGTTTTGCGGTCGGAGGGCATCGGTTGGCGCGATGGCGTCATCGCGTCGCAGAGCATCGCCGCCAAGGGCGGCAGAACCAAACTTCAGGCGGCGCAAGCCACCGACTGTGAGGACTGGTTGCCACACGACCTCCTTACGAAAGTGGACCGCTGTCTGATGGCGCATGGCCTAGAGGGACGCACGCCATTTCTCGACCCCGTCGTGGCTGCTGCCGTGTTTCGGTTCGATGATAAGCTGAAAGTGAAACGCGGATTTGGTAAGTACATTTTCAGGCGATGGCTTGAGCGACGTTGTCCAGAAGCCCAACCCTTCGCGAAGAAGCGAGGCTTTACCGTACCGGTGGCACGTTGGATGGCGCGTCACAATGATCGCCTCGGCACTCTTGTCGCAAACCAGCCAGGTATCCAAGAGGCATGTATTGCCGAAAGGGTTCCAAAACTTTTCACGACGGAAAATAAGAGGGCTGGGCAAGCGTCCTGGGTGTTGCTGTTCTATGCTCTTTGGCATCAGATTCACGTCCGTGGAATTTCGTCAGACGGGGATTTGTTTCAGGTGCTCGATGCGCGCTGATTATTCGAGAGGGCTATGTCGCTGATGCCGACCTTTGTTTTGGTCCACGGCGCTTGGCATGGAGGTTGGTGCTGGCGCGATGTCGCGACCCGACTTTCGGCTGCAGGCCATGAAGTCTTTACGCCAACCTTAAGCGGGCTAGGTGAAAGAGCGCATCTCGCAAAATGGCCAATCGATCTCGCGACCCATATCTTCGATATTGAAAATGTCATTGCGTTCGAGGAGTTGGAGGATGTCCGGCTCGTCGGCCACTCCTATGGCGGAATCGTTATTTCAGGCGTTGCGGAACGTATTGCGTCGCGCATTAAGCACCTTGTCTACCTTGACGCCATCGTGCCGGTGGATGGAAAACGGCACATCGATATGGTCCCACCTCGCCCTGGCGGGTCATTCGAACAGGTAAGGAAAGCTGGCACCGACCTCGATGCTTTGCCTGTCGGTTCCATGGAATTCCTTGGCGTGACAGACCCCGAGAAAGTTGCGTGGCTCAAGCGCCACTTGGTGCCACACCCGATGGGGACGCTCCTGGCGCCTTCGGAACTTCCCCAAGATAGGGCTGCAACCTTGCCCCGAACTTTCATCTATTGTACCGAGCGCCAGGGTAAGTCGTTCTCTCCTTTTGCGTTGGCAGCGAAGGATGATCCGTCGTGGTCCTATCGCGAACTGGCGACCGCGCATGACGCTATGGTTACGGCTCCTGCCGAACTAACAGAATTGTTACTTGAGGTGGCCTAGCATGCTTTTCGACCTGCTGATCAAATCTGGAACGCTCGTAACTCATGCCAGTACTGGCGTCACCGACGTCGGCATAAGCGAGGGTCGAATCGTCGCGATTGGCGACCTCGATTCTGATCGTGCGGCCAATGTCGTGGACGCATCTGGCCTGCACGTCCTTCCCGGTTTGGTTGACACCCAGGTTCATTTCCGCGAACCCGGCATGGAACAGGCCGAAGATCTGGAGAGTGGCACTCGTGGCGCTGTCCTGGGTGGTATCACCGGGCTATTCGAGATGCCCAATACGAAACCGCTTACCACAACGCCCGCCGCCATTGCAGACAAGCTGAAACGCGCTGAAAACAGGGCTTGGTGTGATCACGCGTTTTACATCGGGGCCACAGCCGAAAACGCTACCGACTTGGTGGAATGGGAGCGCACGCCGGGGTGCTGCGGGGTGAAAGTATTTATGGGCGCATCGACTGGCGACCTGTTGGTACCGGACGATGAGACGCTAACCCGCGTCTTGGCGAGTGGAAGCCGACGGGTGGCGATCCATAGCGAAGACAATGCTCGCCTCGACGAGCGTAAAGAGTATCGAGGAGACAATGTTGCCAACCATCCAGTTTGGCGGGACGTGGAAAGCGCTTTGAAGTCAACGCGCCGCCTGCTGGCGATTGCTGAAGAGGCCCGGCGACGGGTCCATGTGCTTCATGTCACAACCGCTGAGGAGATAGCGCTCCTCGCGGATCACAAGGATCTGGTGACCGTCGAAGTCACGCCGCAACACCTCACCTTGAGTGCGCCGGAGTGTTACGAAGAACTTGGGTCACGTGCCCAGATGAATCCGCCCATCCGCGACGCGCGGCACCGCGAAGCGTTATGGGCGGGGCTTCGTCAGGGCGTCGTCGACGTGATCGGATCCGACCATGCGCCGCATCCGCTCGAGGCAAAGGCCAAGCCCTATCCGAATAGTCCGTCGGGTATGACCGGCGTCCAGACCACGGTTCCGTTGATGCTCGATCATGTGGCTGCAGGCCGTCTGTCGCTGGCTCACCTCGTTGACCTGATGGCGGCCAGCCCGGCCCGGATTTTTGGGCTGGTCGGAAAGGGCCGCGTCGCGTTGGGATATGATGCCGACCTAACAATCGTCGACCTCGCGGCGAAACGAGAAATTACCCGCGACTGGATTGCCTCGAAGGCAGGATGGAGCCCGTTTGAAGGCCGCGTTGTGACGGGGTGGCCCGTCATGACGGTGATCCGCGGGCAAATAGTGATGCGGGAGGGCGAGCTTGGTAAGACACCGACCGGGCGACCCTTGCGCTTCCTCGAACTTGAGGCCGTCTAGCCCGCAAATTTCGGGGCGGCGCCGCTTACCCCCACACATTGAGTAATTCCGTAGGAGCAATCTGATGTCGACATCATTCAAGGCCATTCTTGCAACCGAAGAAGATGGCAAAGCTGTTGCTCGCATGACTGAAATCACCGCTGCCGAGCTTCCATCGGGTGGTGTTTTGATTGACGTGGCCTATTCGGGGCTCAACTACAAAGACGGATTGGCCCTTAACGGCAATTTGGGAAAGGTCATGCGCGCGCTGCCGATGGTTCCCGGAGTCGATCTTTCGGGCACCGTTCGCGAATCAGTAGATCCACGGTTTGTACCCGGTGACAATGTCGTTGTGACGGGCTGGGGTCTGAGTGAAACGGATTGGGGTGGCTACAGCCAGCAGGCGAGGGTCAATGCCGATTTCCTTGTGAAACTGCCACCGGGACTTGATCTCAGGCAGGCTATGGCCATCGGCACGGCGGGGTTCACGGCAATGCTCTGCGTGATGGCCATCGAGGCTCACGTGGTAACCAGAGACAAACCTATCTTGGTTACCGGTGCGGCCGGCGGGGTCGGTAGCGTGGCCACCACAATTCTGGCCGCGAACGGCTATCAAGTGACCGCGTCGACGGGGCGCGCGGAAACGCACGATTACCTAAGGGGACTTGGTGCGACAGAAATTCTTGATCGGGACGAACTCGCTCAAGCTGGGCGGCCGATTGATAAAGAACGGTGGGGTGGCGTTGTTGATACCGTTGGCAGCCAAACTCTCGCGACAGCGCTTGCTCAGGTGGCACGGCACGGTTCGGTTGCCGTCTGCGGTTTGGCTGGCGGCAACGATCTACCGACGACGGTTCTTCCGTTCATATTGAGAGGCGTGAACCTGTTGGGAATCGACTCAGTCTATTGCCCGGCTGAACCGCGCAGCCGAGCGTGGGAACGTCTTGCGGCGGAGTTACCGAAAGACAAATTAGAAGCATTTACCGAAGTGATTCCGTTTGACGCGCTGATTGCGCGCTCCAAACTTATTCTTAAAGGCCAGGTTCGGGGGCGCACGGTTGTTGACCTGCAAGCTTAGCTGACGGCCCCGCGTGCCACAAAATCTGGATTTCTAAGATTAGGCTTTGCGTATAGGAACGGTTGGCCATCGGGCGTTGTCAATGACCCGCCTGCGGCCATGAGGATCGCGTGGCCTGCCGCGGTGTCCCATTCCATTGTCGGCCCGAAGCGTGGGTAGATGTCGGCTTCTCCCGCCGCGATAAGGCATAGCTTTAGAGAGCTACCCATTTGTTGAATGTTGGTGACGTGGTGTTGGCTGAGGAACTCTTTCGTTCGTTCGTCGAGGTGCGACCGGCTGGCGAGGGCGACAAGCGATCCAGATTTGGCGATGCGGGCTTTGAGATGTGTGGGCGGCGCGGTGCCGAACTGTTGAAAGACCTGCCCTGGTCCGGATGAAAAAAACATGCGGTCGGTGGCGGGGGCGTAGATCACACCATGAGTGGGTTTACGCTGCTCAATGAGGGCGATGTTGACGGTGAACTCGCCGTTGCCGGCAATGAATTCTTTCGTGCCGTCGAGCGGATCAACCAGCCAAAAGGGCTGATCTAGTTCGCTCAAAACCTGAGCACCCTCTTCTGAAACGACCGGGATATCTGGCGTCAGCTCGCTGAGTGCTGTGACGATCAGGTCATTTGCTGCCGTGTCGGCAGTGGTGACAGGGGATTGATCGGCTTTTCGGTCCACTGTCATCGATGATGCGGCAATAGCCATAATGGCGTCCCCTGCGCGGCGAGCGATGCTGCACAGGTCATTGGTGATTTGGTTGAACGGCTCAGGCGCCATGGCGCGCGAATTTAGCACAAGCCTTTGGTTTTCAAAGAAAAATTTATTTAAGCAGAGTCTCTTGACTCAAATGGCCATGGGCATAATATAAGAACATAATAAGAACATAATAAGAACAAAAGAGTTTAGGGTCCGAGTTGGGAGGATCCCATGGGTAAGTGTCTCGTTTTTCCGGCTAGCCAGGTACAGGTCTCAGACCGGGCCGCTGTGTTGAGGACATTACGAACTAAAATTGGGTCAGCCGAAGCGGTCCGAAGCGTGCAGCAGGGTGTGGAACCTCTGCGCTTTGGAGATTCCGTTTTGGATTCGGCATTGCCATGGGGCGGCCTACCTCAGGCCGCCCTGCACGAGATAAATGGTACGGCAGCGGCAATGGGCTTTACGGCTGCCTTGGCTGGTCGTCTTGTCGGTTCGAAACCAATCCTGTGGTGTCGATCCTCAAGAAATGAAGCCGGCAGCGTATATGGGCCGGGCCTTCTTCCTTTTGGTTTGAATCCAGAGCAAGTCGTTTTTGTCGAAGCTAAAAAGAAACAAGACCTGCTCTGGGCAATGGAAGAAGGGTTGCGCAGTGGTCAACCGGCCCTTGTGGTCGGTGAAGTTGAAGCGGTCAGCTTCGTCGCTAGTCGCCGCTTACAACTGGCTGCTGAAGTGGGGGGTGTTACTGCTTTCTTGCTCAACACAGTCGTCACAAAACGTATTTGCGAAAAAGTAGCAACAACGTCGGCGACGACAGTGGCATTGACCCGCTGGGTCGTTTCCGCAGAAGCGAGAGACAAGTCTCAGAGGAATACTACGTGCCATCCACGGTGGCGGGTGGACCTTGTGCACTGCCGGGCAGGTGTCCAGAAATCTTGGTTGGTGGAGTGGAATAATGAAGGACCAGATACAGACGAAAAAGAATCGCAGGGTTATTTCACTGTGGTTGCCGAATTTTTCGATCGACAGGGCGAATATCGCCCGGGGCTCCGAGAAGCGTCCTGAAAATGTTCCCCAAGTAACAGTTATCAAGGAGCAGCGCGCGCGACGCATTGCCGCTGCAGACTCGCGAGCGCAAGCTTCTGGAATTTCCCCAGGGATGCCGCTGACCGATGCGCGGGCATTAGAGCCAACTCTTCAGATTCATGAAGCAGACCATGCTGCTGATCTCGCATTTCTGGCGCGTCTCGCTGATTGGTGTGGTCACTACAGTCCATGGACGGCGCCGGACATCACTGGAGAGGCGGGCGAAAATGGCTTCTGTATTTGGCTCGATATAACCGGCTGCGACCATTTATTCGGCGGCGAATACGACATGCTGAGCAGCGTAGTCGCCCGGCTCAACGATTTCGGTTTTATGGCCCGGGCGGCCGTGGCCGACACGCCGGGAACTGCGTGGGCCGCCGTGCACTACGGGTTGAGCCAAGGCGAAACTATTCTTGTCACCAAGCCTGGAAAGGTGCGCGATACCCTTCGGCAGTTGCCGGCTGCAGCGCTTCGCTTTTCAGCAGAAATCTGCTCGGGCCTTGACCGCCTTGGGTTGCGCTATGCGGGTGATTTGTTCGATCTGCCTCGTGGTCCCTTGATTGCTCGCTTTGGCGATATTTTGATCCGCCGAGTTGATCAGGCCCTGGGCCTGCAGTCCGAGCCGATTTCCCCTCAGGGCCCTGTTGCCCGGCATCGGGCACGGATGTCGTTTGCCGATCCTGTGGGTAAAAGAGAGGACGTTGCAGAGGCTTGCCGCCAACTCCTCAGAACACTTAGCCAACAATTGGAGCGTGCTGGCCGGGGCGTACGGCGGCTCGAAGCGGTTTGTTATCGGATTGATGGTTCGCTCGCACGTATTTCCATTGGAACGAGTAGAGCAACGCGCAATGCACCTCACCTCTTGCGCCTTCTCAGCGAGCATTTTGATTCAATCGATGCCGGGTTTGGCATCGAAACAGTTGTTCTGGGTGCCTTGAGGACGGAGCAAATTTTCGCCGATCAGTTAAGTCTTTCTGAGGCGCCTCAGCGCATATTCAATCGCTCTCACACGGCAACGGAAAGCATGGCCGCGCTGGTTGACCGGGTTTCCAATCGTATCGGGCACGGAAGTGTGCATCGCTTGTCGCCGAAGAACAGTTATGTGCCGGAACGCGCGACACAACGCCTGCCTTATGCCGAACATACGCACGTTAAGCCAGATAATCCGCTGGAGCGCTGGTTCACAAATCGCCCGCGCCCACTGTCGTTGTTTGACATGCCGCAGCCAATTGATGTTGTCGCGCCTATTCCTGATGACCCGCCAGTTTTATTTCGGTGGCGCCGAGTTGTGCACCGAATTGTTGCCTCCGGTGGTGCTGAAAGGGTCGGTCCAGAATGGTGGGGTACATCAGGATCAGGGCGCAAAGGTGATTCGCAGCCGCGCGACTATTACCAAGTCGAAGATGCGGACGGTGATCGCTTTTGGCTTTACCGCAGCGGTCTTTACCAAGTGGGGAGCCCTTCTGCGCCTACACCGAGGTGGTATCTGCATGGTCTTTTTTCCTAGGAGGACGACATGGCTAATCTGACGATTAGAAATATTGACGACGATGTAGTGTTTGCGCTCAAGAAACGTGCGCGCCGAAACCATCGATCATTAGAAGCTGAGCTGCGTGACATTCTGACGGTGATGTCGCGTAAGCCTCAGATGAAGGTTCTTGCCGAACGGGTCGCATCAATGACCCCTCGGCAACCAATCGCGTCATCGCCGCAACCGAGAGACCCCCGAGCTGCTCTATGAGAGCGGTGGTTGACTCTAGTGTCGTGGTCAAATGGTTCGTGCGCGAATTGGGGCACGACCAGGCCCTCGCCTTGCTCGATCACCAGGATGAATTATTCGCACCCGATGTCATTGTCTCTGAAGTCATCGACGCAGTCTGGCTCAAAATTATTGCAGGTGAAATTGGCAACAATCAGGGAAGTGCCATTGTTACGGCAATAACGTCTGGTGTGCCCACGCTCGTGCCGGTTTCAGATTTAGCTGACGAGGCATTTCAAGCCGTTCTGAAAATGAATCGGCTGGCGCACTTGGCGGTCTATTTTACCTGTGCTGATTCGCTTGATGCTGGGTTCATTACCGCTGATGAAGACGCGGCCTTTGTCGCGAAAGAAAAGCTGGGTGCAGACCGAGTCACATTTCTTTCAGATCTGCCGTCGTGACCTATGCCGAGTTGCAGATAACGAGCAATTTCAGTTTTTTGCGAGGTGCTTCTCATGCCGAAGAACTGGTCGGTCGGTCGGTGGAGCTTGGGTTGTCGGCGGTTGCCGTTACAGACCGGAACTCCGTCGCTGGCGTTGTCCGAGCCCATCGCGCTGCAAAGAATGCCAACCTTCAACTCGTCGTCGGTGCACGTCTCGATTTTCGAGATAAGACAAGCATTCTTTGCTACCCAACGACACGGGCTGCATATGGCCGTCTTACTCGCCTTCTGACGCTTGGTAAGCGGCGTGCCCCAAAGGGGGAGTGTTGGATTACTCAAGAGAATTTTTTCGCTTATGCCGAAGGGATGCTGGCAGTCGTCTTACCGTTTCCCTATCTCGATGATGCCAACACGCCGTTGGCAGAAGCCTCGTTCGCGCTGGATGCACCCTTTGCGCAGCACCTTCTTCGCATCAAAGAGAACCTCCCAGGTCGGACATATCTGGCCGCTAGTTTTCTTTACAGGGGCGATGACAGAGTGCGCTTGCGGTCACTCTCATCGCTCGCTCAGTCATGTGGCACGCCTTTGGTGGCGACAAACGATGTTCACTATCACGAACCTGCGCGGCGGCCTTTACAGGATGTTCTGACGTGCATCCGAGAGCATTGCCTCATTGATGAGGCTGGATATCGCCTCTTCGGAAATGCCGAACGTCATATCAAGTCTCCCCAAGAAATGCTGCGGCTGTTCGGCGAGTACCCTGAAGCGGTTCAACACACTGAGGAAATCGCACGCCAATGTACGTTTAGTCTCGATGAGCTGCGCTATGAATATCCAACGGAAACAGTGCCGGGCGGGGGCACGCCGCAGGCTGAGCTGGCCCGGCTGACTTGGCTTGGCGCGAAGCGTATCTATACGGCTCAGATTCCTGAGAAAATTCGTGACGCACTCAATCATGAACTTGACCTGATCGATCAATTGGGTTTTGCGCCCTATTTCTTGACAGTTTTCGACATTGTTCGATTTGCAAACAGTCGGAAAATTTTGTGCCAAGGGCGTGGGTCGGCGGCCAATTCGATCGTTTGTTATTGTCTTGGCATCACGGCGGTCGATCCTGAAAAAGTCGCGCTTTTGTTCGAGCGGTTTATTTCTGCCGAACGAAACGAACCACCCGATATTGATGTCGACTTCGAGCACGAGCGTCGTGAAGAAGTTATCCAGTACATCTATCAAAAATATGGGCGTCACCGAGCTGGTATGACGGCCACCTATATTAGCTATCGGTGGCGCAGCGCCATCCGCGAGGTCACCAAAGTTATGGGGTTGTCCGAAGATCTCGGAAGCGCTTTGGCGGGATACACGTGGGGGTCAGGCAAATCGGGTGTGAACGATACCCAAGTTGAGGAACTCGGACTCGACCCGAACGACTGCCGCCTCCATCAGGCTTTAATTCTGGCGCGGTCTCTCATCGGATTTCCGCGCCACCTGTCCCAGCATCCTGGTGGGTTTGTGATTACACGCGGGCCTTTGTCCGAGGTGGTGCCGATTGCCAATGCTGCAATGGACGACCGCACGATGATCGAGTGGGACAAGGATGATATCGATACTCTTGGCATTCTGAAGATTGATGTTTTGGGTCTCGGCATGCTGACTTGCATTCGCAAGTCGCTCGACATTTTGTTGGCGCATTACGGCGTTGACCACACGGTTCGAACGGTGCCCACGGAAGACCCTGTGGTCTACGACATGTTGTGCAAGGCCGATACGATTGGAGTCTTTCAGATTGAAAGTCGTGCACAGATGACGATGCTGCCGCGGCTACGACCTCGATCATACTACGACCTTGTTGTCGAGGTGGCGATCGTGCGGCCAGGGCCAATTCAGGGTGACATGGTTCACCCGTATTTACGGCGACGTAACGGTGAAGAAAAAATCACCTATCCTTCAGAAGAGTTGCGCGGCGTTTTGTATAAGACGTTCGGTGTGCCTCTGTTCCAAGAACAGGCGATGCAAATCGCCATTGTCGGCGCGAAATTCAGTCCCAGTGAAGCCGATGGTCTGCGGCGGGCCATGGCGACTTTTCGGCATGCTGGTACGGTTCACACATACAAAATTCGCTTCATCCAAGGAATGGTCGAGCAGGGATACGACAACGACTTCGCCGAACGGTGTTTCCAGCAGATTGAGGGGTTTGGCGAATACGGATTTCCTGAATCACACGCAGCATCGTTTGCCCTGCTCGTTTACGTGTCGTCTTGGCTCAAGTGTTATTACCCCGCTGTCTTCACTTGTGGCCTCCTGAACAGCCAACCCATGGGTTTCTACGCACCGGCACAACTCATCCGAGATGCGCGAGATCATGGGGCCACTGTTTTGCCAATAGACATCAACCACAGCCAATGGGATTGCTCTTTAGAGCCAGCCCCTGATGGGACGCAAGCGTTGCGCCTGGGGTTTCGGCAGATCAAGGGTTTCCGCGAGGCCGGCGCCGAAGTGATCTGCCAGGCGCGCGAAACCCAAGCGTTTTGTGATGTCTACGATCTATGGCGACGAACCGGCCTACGGGTTGATGCCGTCGAAAAACTGGCGGACGCCGATTCATTCGGCTCGGTGGGTTTGAAGCGTCGTCAGGCGCTATGGGCGGTGAAAGGGTTGCACAATTCGTCCCTTCCACTTTTTGCGGCGGCGGAGCAGGCGCTTGCCAGCAAAGCGGTGAAGCAGGGCCAAGTCGCTCGACCCGTTGAACTAATGAAGGAGCCCAAAATTATACTCGCCGAAATGACAATCGGTGAAGAGGTGATTTGCGATTATTCATCGCTTCGGTTCACGCTCAAGGCGCATCCCGTGGCATTGCTGCGCGGCAGTTTCCGAAAGGACTATATGAGGGCGGCTGATTTGCTTAATCGCAAGACGGGGGACTGGGCCGATGTGGTCGGATTGGCAATTTGTCGGCAACGGCCGGGCACAGCGAGCGGGGTCATCTTCATGACCCTCGAAGACGATACCGGTGTGGCCAATATTGTTGTTTGGCCAAAAATGTTTGAACGTTTCCGCCAGCAAGTCCTGCGCTCCCGGCTTCTTGGTGTAAGTGGACGGGTAGAGCGAGAAGGACTTGTGGTCCACGTCATTGCGTCAGATATCGTGGATCTCTCCTCATCGCTTATCTCGTTGGCGGATCATCGGTTGCCACCTTACGAACGGCGGAGCGTTCAGGATGGCCTGCCTGGTGCTCTAGAACGTGCTGTGCCGGCGCAGCCCTGGGGGTCTGCCAATTGTGATTCGGTCAATCTAGATGGTGTTTACGAGCGGACTGACGAAATTCGTTATGGCCAGGCCAATCGGAGTCTCTTCCCACAGAAACTGATTCAGTCCAGAGATTTCCACTGATTAGTCGTCATAGGACACTGGTGTGAGATAGCGTTCATCGCGGTGCAAGGCGAGATAGGCGTCGTCAAGTTGGCAAGTTATCGGGCCTGGCGCACCATTTCCAAGAATGTGCGACTCAACCCGCGTCGCCGGCATCACACCCCCCGCAGTTGACGTGATGAATACCTCGTCCGCCGCCAAAAAGCGCGCGACGGTAATTTCGGTTTCCTCACAGGGAATGCCCAGAGACGCGCAAAGTTCGATTGCCGTCCGCCGAGTGATCCCGTCCAAGACCCCCCGTGCGGGCGTAAGCACCGTTCCATTCTCAACACAAAACACGTTGAACCCCGGCCCCTCGGTTAAATTGCCGGCGAGATCAAGCAAGACCACGTTGTCGGCGCCTCTGTCCTGAGCTTCGAATAGTCCCGCAGTCAGGTCGTGCCAATGATAGTTTTTCACCGTCGGATCGATCGATTCTGGGGGAATGCGCCTGGGCGTTCCGACCACGAGATGGAGGCCTAGAGCCTTGGCCTCTGAATTCGCGTACGGCACGAACGGTGCGGCGAACGCGAAGAAACGATTGACCGCGTCACGCGGGTTGCGAGTTTCAACGGGTGGTTCGCCGCGTGTACAGATCGCCTCCACATAGGCGTCACGTAATCCGCTCTTCCGTACGCAGTCTATCAAGATCGCCCGTGTCTCCTCTCGCGAGAGTAGGCACGTCATACGCAGGCGATCGACGTTACGAAAAAATCTGTCGAGATGATCTTCAAGCCGAAAGAACGCTCCGTCCTAAACGTGGACCACGTCGTAGGTTGCGTCGGATCGTAAGAACCCGAAGTCACGAATAGGGATAGCGGCTTGGGCAATAGGCACATAGTCGCCAGCCACATGGGCGCACCCGTCTGCAAAAGCGTTGTCGCCGGTCAATGGCTTAGTTCCTTCATGGCACGGTCCAGGCCATCCAAGGTCAGCGGATACATCCGGTTGGACATGAGCTCGCGCACAAGATCGATCGACGGCGTATATCGCCAATGATCTTCGCGAACCGGGTTGAGCCAAACCGCGTGCGGAAACATCTCAAGAGTCCGTTGTATCCACGTGACGCCAGCTTCTTCATTCCAATGTTCAACGCTGCCGCCGGGGTAAGTAATTTCGTAGGGGCTCATACTCGCGTCCCCGACGAAGACCACCCGATAATCGGATCCATAGGTGTGAAGCAAGTCCCACACGCCGAGGGCTTCTTGGTCCCGTCGTTTGTTGTCACGCCAAACCCGTTCGTAGAGAAAATTGTGAAAATAGTAGTACTCGAGGTGCTTGAATTCGGTGCGCGCCGCAGAGAACAATTCCTCACACACCTTGATCCAGTCATCCATCGAACCGCCAACATCAAGCAGGAGGAGTACCTTCACCGTGTTGCGCCGCTCCGGCACCATCTTTAGGTCGAGAAACCCGGCGTTCCGGGCTGTTGATCGAATCGTGTCGGGGAGGTCCAACATCTCCGGCGCGCCTTCGCGGGCAAATCGTCGAAGTCGACGAAGTGCCACCTTTATGTTCCGCGTGTCGATCTCGACGCTGTCATCGAGGTTTTTGAAATTCCGTTTGTCCCAAACCTTCACCGCACGACGATAGCGCGATCCATCCTGGCCTATCCGCACACCTTCAGGGTTGAAGCCGTACGCCCCGAAGGGCGAGGTACCAGCGGTACCGATCCATTTGCTGCCGCCCTGGTGCCGATCCTTCTGCTCGTCGAGGCGTTCGCGAAGCGTCTCCATAAGTTTATCCCATCCGCCCAACGCCTCGATTTCCCGTTTTTCCTCTTCGGTTAGATGCTGCTCGGTGAGTTTTCGCAGCCATTCTTCTGGAATATCCGCCATGACCTCGTCGTCACCTTTGGCTCGTTCGAGGCCCTTGAACACGTGACCGAACACCTGGTCAAAGCGATCGAGATGACGTTCATCTTTCACGAGAGCAGCGCGTGATAGGTAGTAAAACTGTTCGACGTCGAATGCAGCGAGTCCTAAATCGACCGCTTCAATCAGGGTCAAATATTCCCTTATCGAAACCGGAACCTTGGCCTCGCGAAGTTCTAGGAACAAGTTGGTAAACACCCGCCGCTACCCCCGGCGCTGCAAGAATGCCAGTCGTTCAAACAGGTGAAGGTCTTGCTCGTGCTTAAGGAGGGCGCCGTACAGTGGCGGTATTGCCGTGCGACCATCATCTGATCGAAGCGCTTCTGGCGGGATGTCTTCCGCGACCAAGAGCTTCAGCCAATCTAGCAATTCTGATGTCGAGGGGCGCTTCTTCAGGCCGGGCACTTCACGCAATTCGTAGAACGCATTCAGAGCTTCGCGAAGCAACCGTTTCTGAATATCCGGAAAATGAACGTCGACGATCGCGGCCATCGTCTCGGCGTCGGGAAATTGGATGTAGTGAAAGAAGCAACGGCGAAGGAACGCGTCGGGTAGCTCTTTCTCGTTGTTCGACGTAATGATGACGACCGGCCGATTGTGGGCCTTGATGGTTTCTTGGGTCTCGTAGACATGAAACTCCATGCGGTCGAGTTCGAGAAGCAAGTCGTTGGGAAATTCGATATCGGCTTTGTCGATTTCGTCGATCAGTAAAACGGGCGAGTCGTCCGCGACGAACGAGTCCCACAGCTTACCGCGCATAATATAGTTGGCGATATTCTTGACGCGATCGTCGCCCAGTTGGGAATCTCGTAGTCGTGCCACCGCATCATACTCATAGAGGCCATGCTGGGCCTTTGTCGTTGATTTTATGTGCCATTCGATCAAGTTTTTCTTTAAGGCTTGAGCGATTTCCGCGGCCAGTACAGTTTTCCCTGTGCCGGGCTCACCTTTGATCAAGAGCGGGCGTTTGAGCGTGACGGCCGCATTAACAGCCATCACGAGGTCATCCGTCGCAACGTAGCGGTCCGTCCCCTGGAATTTCATAAATGCTACCGATAGTGTGAACGTGGGCAATGACCGTACGTAGTCGATGACAAAGGTTCAAGAATCCCGGGGCGGCGCTAATGGCTGAGAGCCTGGATGAACTTGCCGTGGCCGTCCGATCTTGCCGCCTATGTGCAGACCATCTTCCGTTGAGACCACGTCCGGTCCTCCGCGTCTCGCCCACCGCACGGGTGCTCATAGCAGGGCAAGCCCCCGGTAAGAAGGTGCACGAAAGTGAGATTCCTTGGCACGATGCGAGCGGTAACCGCCTTCGGGAGTGGTTGGACCTGCCCAAATCGATTTTCTACGACGACACCAAAGTTGCGATAGTCCCACAGGCGTTTTTCTACCCGGGGAAGGGCCCCATTGGCGACCCCCCACGACCGCCGATTTGTTAGAAGACGTGGCACCCACAGCTACATGCAGCAATGCCGCAGGTGGAAACCTTTGTCCTCGCTGGCTGCTACGCCTAGGCTTATTACCTCAGCGACATCCGTAAGCGAACGCTGAGCAAAACTGTCGCGGCATGGCGCAAATGTTTTCTGAAGAACTCCCCTGTGCCTCATACTTCTTGGCACAACAATCATTAGTTCAAAGCACACCCGTGGTTCGAGCGCGGCTTGATCCCAGAGCTTCGCGAGCGGGTGAGGCAACTCTTAAACGTGTCTTGACCGACGCACGTATCTTGCTTTTGGCCACTCTATTCGCGCTAACCGCATGTGCGAGCCCCTACGTTCAGGCGACCGGCCAAATCGTCGCAATCCCACAACTCATCCTTAGTCCGACAGCAGGCCGCGGTTTTGTTCAGGTCTCTGATGGTGCCAGGCTGCCAGTGCAGGTGTGGGCGCCTCCAGCTGACGACGCCAGACCAAGAGCCGTAATTGTTGGGGTCCATGGGTTCAACGACTACTTGAATACTTTCGCCGCGGCGGGTTCGTGGTGGGCCGATCATGGAATCCTCACCTATGCTTATGATCAGCGTGGGTTCGGTGCCGCACCCGAACCGGGTAAGTGGCCGGGTCAGAAGAGGATGGTTCGTGATTTAGAGAGCGTTGTGGCAGCGGTTCGTGAACGTCATCCCAGGATTCCGGTTTTCCTACACGGCAACTCTATGGGCGGTGCCGTCGTGCTCCTTGCGTTGTCCGAGCAGCAACTTGGTGGCGACATAGCGTCAGTCCGCGGCGCGATTCTGACGGCGCCGGCAGTTTGGGGTGGATCGACGATGAATCCCGTCTACCGGATTACCCTCTGGATAGCCGCGCACACGGTTCCGTCCCAAAGCGTGACCGGTCGTGCGCTCGGCATTCTCCCATCGGACAACATCGAGATGTTGCGCGCTCTTGGTCGAGACCCACTGGTCATCAAGGAAACGTGTATCGATTCTCTATATGGCCTAGTTGGCTTGATGGGCGCTGCTCAGCGTGTATCCGAGCACGCCAAGGGGCCACTTCTCGTTCTCTATGGCGCCAAAGACGGTGTCATTCCACGTCCCCCAATCTCGGAGATGGCCGCAAAGCTTGCCGCCTCGGCGCGTTTCGTGGTCTACCCGGCGGGGTACCACATGCTGCTGCGCGACCTCCAAGCGCAAACCGTGTGGCGTGATATCGCGGCATGGATCGACGATACGGTTGCACCACTCCCCTCTGGCAAAGAGGTGTCAGGAACCAAACTCTTTGGGGCGCAGCGCTAGCCTAGGTCGAAAACGACCGTCCCTTCTTGATCACATCTTTGCCAAAACGTTCCCGCACGCGGTCTATGGCTTCTTCTGTTGCATGTTCGCGGGTCGTGCCAAAAAGATCGTCGTGGCCTGTCCCGTCTGCGTCGGTCAGGTCTTTCGCTGTAATACCGATCAAGCGAAATTTACGGCCGTCGGCCTCACCTGAAACCAACGGTTTGGTGATATCAAAGAGATCGGTTCCATACTGAGTCGGTCGTTCCAATTTTCGGCTACGCGTAATTAGCCGAAAATGAGATGTCTTTAGCTTCAAAATCAGTGTCCCGGCGACGAGCTTTTTGTTTTTCAGCTGATCGCCGACTTGTTCACAAAGTGGCCATAGTTTTTCCAACAATTCATCACGACCATGGGTGTTGTCATTGAATGTTCTCTCAGATGAAATGCTCCGCTGTACCTCACCGCTTTGGATGGCTCGTCCATCCTGCCCAATTGCCAGGCGAGCAAGCCGTTTGCCGATGATGCCGTAACGCGCGACGAGTTCGCGTTCCGGAACATCACGTAGCTGCCCAATTCGTATGATCCCGTCGTGGTTCAGTCGCCCCTCCAAGGACGGTCCGACGCCCCACAACATGGAGACCGGTTTGTCGGTTAGAAATGGGATCGCGTCAGCGCGTCCGATGATGCTAAAGCCGCGTGGCTTTTCAAGGTCCGACGCGATTTTGGCCAACGACTTGTTGTAGCTGAGGCCGACCGAGGCACTGATGCCAACCTCTTTCTCAATGCGGCGAACCAGGCGGACCAGAATTGCTGCGGGAAGCATGTTTCGAAGAACGGTGAGGCCGGCGAGATCGAGGAACGCTTCGTCGATCGAGATAGGTTCAACCTTTGGTGTCGTGTCTTCCATCAATGCCCGCACTGCCCGGCTTGCCTCCTTGTACTTGGCCATGTTTGGCGAAACGATGGTGACGTGGGGGCACCTCTCGAGCGCACGCCGCATAGGCATCGCCGAACGAATGCCGTAGCGCCTGGCGATATAGCAACACGCCATGACCACGCCCCGCTTTTCGCCTCCCACCACGACAGGCTTTTTTGCCAGCGAAGGATCGTCCCGCTTTTCGACCGTTGCGTAGAACGCATCGCAATCAAGGTGTGCGACCGACAGGTCACTCAGTTCTCGGTGTTCAATGATTCTCGGCGAGTCGCATCGAGGGCACCGCCGCTCAACTGGCGGGGACGGGAACTCCTCACCACAATCTCGGCAAAGTGCCCGGCCATCTGTCATGGCAGAAGTCATCCTAAGGCGAGTTGGCGAGCCGACGACCGTCTAGCCTGCGAAGGTTGTTTTCTGAGATCACGTTCTGCACCAGGCTCACGTATCGTTCGCCCTCTTCAGAGTATCGCGTTAGCGTAGCCGCAAGTGCCATCGAATCGATGGCATCGCCCTCCTTCCTCATCTGGGCGCGAAGCTGGCGGAACTGCGCATGGGCCGGATGGGTGTTCAGGGTAATCATGTAACCCCATATCGACTCCATCAGGGACTCAAAACGGCGCACCTTAAAGTTGGCGTCCTCCACATCTTTAGGACGGAAACCGGCGCGACTCAGGTCAAAGGTCCGCTGACCAAAAAGCGCGTTCCCCGTTAGCGCAAATCGCGATGTCCCCCAACCGCTCTCGATGGCTCCCTGAGCAATTGCGAGTGACGGGGGCACAGCATCAACGCGGGCCAGAAGGGACGCATAGTCAGCTGGGTTTGCCCGGTATTCCTGAGCCACCCGAGCGAGCCATGCGGCATTCTCCGTTGATTGGGCATCGGGCGGCGTCTGTGCGATCGCAATTAGGCGGGCACGGTCCGCACGAATGTCCTCATTCAATCGTAAGATTTGTGGTAGCAGGACTTGAAGGAAGAGTCGTTTGCGCCGCTCTACGTCAGCGATTCCATCCAAGTCACAGGGGAGAGTTTGAACGAAGACACGCGGAATATCGCCGAGGAACGGATCGCCGCCCAATTGCTTTGCGAAAACGTCATCGATATCCGAAGCGTGTTGAACGCGAACAAACTGGCTGGACGGGAACCCAGTCATGCTGGTCGGCGCGCAGGAAGGGCAAAACCCACGAATTTCTGGCCAGGCGATCAAGATGCCGGCCAACGAGAGGGCACCGAGGATGCTCGCCAGCCAAATGGTTCGTGCAGGGTTCATCATGAATGCCTCTAAGCTGGCGGGCCAAACAAGAAAGTCACATTACTTCGGCGATCGTCATATCCGGTCCTGAACGAGAATTCGTCCGTACGATGCACCTTGCCGGCACCAAAAATTAGTGCGCGGTTGTAGCTATATGGAACTGCTTCCGATGCGGCACCGTCCTCGTCGGCGATCGCTTTAAGAATACGCGTCTTTTCCTCCATAGGCTTGGTGAAGAAGTTCACCGGGCCACGGCGGTCCCAAAACACCAGCCCGCCGTTGTCTTGATCAAGGCTTGCTTCGTTCGGCGTGATCCAGAGGTTCTTGAAATAGCCGAACGACACCTTCCGTGACTATGGCCGGGTCGTGCCGTTTGTCCTGTTTCAGTAATGATCCCACTCTGAGCCCTCGTTCAAGGCCTATCCTAGCCGACACGGCCTGAATTCGACGAAGAAAGCGGGGTGGTGGGCGCGGATGATATCGAACCAACGAGCCCTACGGTGTGGTTGCAAGGCTGACAGCAAATCCGAACAATCGAGCAACATTTTTGCAGCGCCCGGACTGCATGCGACGCGCAACCTACTGCATGATCTGCGCCCTTCTGAGTGGTCTAGAATTACAAAGATTCTGGGCCACTCAGTGGGGACCCAGGTGCTAATGAGCCAGCTTTGCTCGACGCTGGTACATGCTATATGACGGGGTGAGGTGTTGGGTTACATCCGCACACTGACATGGCAATCGTTTTCGATGATTAGGGGTTAAGCTTAGTGGGAACGTGCAAAACGAATATATTGTTAACGGCGATGGCATTCATTTTCATTCTGCCCACATCACCTTTGCATTCCGCGGAACTCAAGGGCAGCGAAGGGTTGGGCAATCAAACTACTCTGCTGCGACTGAGTAGAGATCTTGTGGCTGGCAATAAACTTGACCTTAAGAACGAATTTGTTTCGCTAGCAGTTGGCAGGGGCGTCGGAGCAGGCCAGGCGTATCTGCAACAGTTCTTCAGCACGGCCGAGCTTCAGGTGAATGTTAAAGATCCGGGCAAGCCTACTGGTGGTTTACTGCTGGTCCTTCCGCTCTCAGACCAAGAGAATACGGGATACTCAGTGTTCAGTCAGGGGAGCATCTTCCGATTCGATGGCCGAACAACAGTGAACTTCGGAATGGGTTACAGGCGGCTGGTTTTGTCTAACCAGCTTCTTCTTGGCATTAACGCTTTCTACGACCACGAGTTTCCTTACGATCATGCGCGCACCAGTTTTGGGCTGGAAGCTAAGACTACCGTTGGAGCTCTGAACGCAAACCTTTATAATGGCAGGACTAGTTGGAAACGTGGCCGCGCTGGTTTTCTTGAAAAGGGTCTCAATGGCGAAGACTTAGAGATATCTATGCCCTTGCCGTATGTGAATTGGATAACAGCATACGCACGGACGTTTAAGTGGAAAAGCGCGATAGGTTCTGTCAAGTCAACTAGGGGCAGTGATTTCTCCCTCAAGTTTTCTCCCCCTATTTCTGACGGTCTACAGGTAGAGATCGGAAGAAGAGACTATAAATCAGAGTCGGATACGACTTTCCTTACGCTCAACTACAACCTAGCATTTTCTAGTCCTGACATCGGAGAATCGCGAAAATGGGCAAGTAAAGTAGCCTATACGTTGGCTAGTATGGAGCAGGAACGTTTTACGAAAGTCCGGCGAGAAAACCTAATATTTAAGCAGAAACGTGCATCAGGAACTCTAACGATTACTGGATTTTAGGCTATGGAACGTAGACTTATTTCCGCTCTTGTGGGCCTAACCGTTGCTGTCGCTACATACTTTTTAATTGATAGCAACGCTTATGCCACCTGTGACAAGACTACCGGAAACATTATCGATTATACCCCAGGAGCTACTCAAGTCCGGAACGACGGCACCCCAGGGGATAATTGCCAGGACATTCCTGATGCCTATCAGATTACGTTTTCTAAAATTGGTGTGTGTACCGCTAACCCTTCACCCACAGCCGCCATTAATGGAGCACCAGACTACGCGAGTTGTGAGTTTATTTATGATGGCACGCCTTTAGTGCATGAAATAAATTTTCCTAATGCTCAACCTCTATTGATTCCGCCATTCACTATTCCTCCTAATACTTATCCATTTTTTGTGGTCACGTTCTCCAGTCAATTAGGGATAAAGAACACGATTACCTTTGACCAAAATGTCACCGCGCGAGTGGGCAGTACCGGTTCAACGTGTTGGACCTCTGGTGGAAGGACATCGTTTAATAACGAAGTAGTGGCGACGGTCCATGGGGCGACACTTGCAGGCAATACACCAACTATGGACTGCGGCCTTGAGAGTGCTGCCGCGCCTCAGTTTAATTTTGAGGTGTTTCCACTATTTCAAGGAAATACAAACTGTGCGACCGACTTCATGACTGATGCAAAGTTCAGCAACGGTAGCATTACTGAGGTTGGAATAGGAGGCGGGACGTTTCTAGCCCGTTTACTGAAAGCGGGGGGCCAGTATGCAGACCGGTGCACTAACTCAGCTCAAATCCTGTGGGTAATTACGTTTCCAACTCCAAAAGTCGTATCGCCAACTTCAACGTTCGAGTTAGCATTTAAGCTAACTGACTCGGTAAGTAT
>Ga0115002_10001798_pt1 | contig 28924 bp, 37 predicted proteins | sample ArcticOcean_MG_C_8_FD_89576 | JGI IMG/M metagenome (GOLD analysis project Ga0115002, IMG submission 89576) | Marine microbial communities from western Arctic Ocean - ArcticOcean_MG_CB11_86 | ecosystem: Environmental > Aquatic > Marine > Oceanic | place: Arctic Ocean: Canada Basin | collected... | reverse complement strand
TGCCTCTCGACTACCCGCTGCATAAGTGGTAGTTTATGCGTGCTAGGTCACGGATGAACGGACTCCGGACTAAGCAATATCCTACCTCTACTAAAAGGAGTAAGTAATGGATATGACTTCTAAGCACGACCTCGATATGTTGGACTATCAGCCTGACTCTCGGACGTTCGATTCGTACGAAAAGATTTCAACTACTAAAGATGATGGTGTCATGCCTGCGAGCAGTTCTCGTGCTAGTAGAAATGGGCAACATCGCAGTAGAGCACAAAACAAAACTACAGCTAAAGATGTCAATGGAATGCATCGTCGGCGTATGAAGAAAATACACTAACGGAGAAGATATTTACTTATCTTTAAGGGCAATGAGAGTTGGTTATATTTGTGCATGCTATTTTGGTCGACGCCGTAGGAACGATGGCTGGGACATGGGTTTGCCAGATCCGTCCCTTACGTTTATTATTAAGCAGTTAGAGGTTGTTCCACGGTACGCGACAATTCTCTCCAGAATTACGTTTGTGTGTAACGTAGATGATGGTGATGCAGAGCAGCTGGCCTCTTTTGAGTCAGCCAAGAAGCTCGTGGAAGAGTATAATTCGGGCGAATGCCCTATACCTTTACCTTGCGAGATTTTTCGTCGGCCTAACGAGAACTACTCTTACGGAGCGTATGCTTGGGGAATTAAAGAGCATTGCTCTGACCTAGACTACGTTTTTACCGTTGAAGACGACTTCCTACCGGGGTTTTGTGGTTTTGACCGTGATATAATCCAACGGTATTTTTCTGCTGAAAGTGCTTGCGCTGACGTTATTGGTGCTGTGTCTGTCTGGGTCGACGATACGATTTTAGCCAAAGAGTATAAGTGGCTGCTACCAAATACTCCTCCGCATGCTTCTGTGAGTAATGGCATTATGAACGTGTCGATTTACAATTCTGTGCCGGGCGGCTTTGCTTTTTCGGATGAACCTAATATGTATGGTTCTGTGACACAGGCCGTGTATTTGGAGCCGTACGTAAAAGCAGGGTACCGTGTTATTAACATGAGTCAGCATTATCGAATTCCGTATCTTGGGTCACGGCGTGGTACTAAGTGGATGTTTGGACCAGAAAACGCACCGATTATTTTTGAGCCCGTTGAATCAAGGACCAAAAGGGCGCTAAGGTTAAAAACATGAAAGTACCGTTGTTTCAAGTAAAGATGTCTCCTGATGTGGACTTATCCGACGTTTTGCAGTCTGGATACATTGCCCAGGGGCCAAAAGTTGACGAGCTAGAGGTTCAGTTACAAGAGTTCTTTGGCAACCCTTTGTGTTCGGCAGTTAACGCAGGAACTTCTGCGATACATCTCGCCTTGCGGCTTGTGCGAGACACGTGTGGAGAGAGGAACACTGTCCTTTCTATCCCTCTGACGTGTACTGCTACCAACTTCCCTATTCTTGCGAATGGGTTTGATATTCGTTGGATCGATACAGACCCTACTACATGTAATGCCGACATGTTGGACATGCGTCGCAAGATTGGCCCAGATGTGGCCGCTATCGTGGTGGTTCACTGGGGAGGCTCTCCATGCGATTTAGCTGCCATCAGGGCCATACAGGACGAGTGTGAGCGTCTGTATGGCTATCGTCCGCCTCTTATCGAAGATGCTGCACATGCTTTCGGGGCTAAGTGGGACGGTAAGCTGTTAGGTAATCATAATAACTTTGTGATGTATAGCTTTCAGGCTATTAAGCACTTCACGACGGGTGATGGTGGCTTACTTATCTCTCCCACGTATGAACACCACAAAAAGGTACGGCTCTTACGTTGGTTTGGTCTTGATCGGGAGAAGGGTCCAGATATGCGCTGCGAGCAGAATGTAAGTGACTGGGGATATAAGTTCCACATGAATGATATTAATGCCGCTATTGGCTTGTATAATTTAGAAGACGTGGACGAAACGATCAAAAAATACCGTATGAACGGTTACTTTTTTGATGAGGCTTTAAAGGGTGTGGATGGTGTTACTCTTTTGCATAAGCATGAACTAGCTGAACCTTCTTACTGGATATACACGCTTCGTGTACAAGATAGGGATGCTTTTACTAAGAAAATGTTGAGTGTTGGAGTTGCGGTTAGCCAAGTTCATGATCGTAACGATAAACATACGTGTTTGTCGAAATATAAAATTCCTTTACCGGGTACTGACGAGGTAATGTCAGACATGATTAGCATTCCTTGTGGTTGGTGGGTTGGTGAAGAGGAACAACAACATATTATGGACGCTATTACTGGTGGTTGGTAATGGATTTTAGCGATTTAAGGGTAGGTTATATTTGTGCTTGTTATCTGGGTCATCGGTTACACAATAAGGGGATGGATGATTCGACCGAGAACCCGGAATTGTCACATATTGTTCGACAAGTCGAGTGTATTAAACGTTTCTCAAAGGTTATTTCTCGGGTTACATTTGTATGTAACATGGACGAAGGTGATTTAGAGCAAGAGGTCATTTTTCAACGCATTCGCGATCTAATGGCCGAGTGTAACTCGAGTGGTTACATTCATTGGGAAGCTCTTTCTCGGCCAAATGAGAACATTTCTTACGGTGCATGGGATTGGGCGTTAAAGTCACGTTACGTGAATTTTAATTATGTATTTGTAGCTGAAGACGATTATGTACCATCCTTGTTAGAATTCGATAGAGAAGTGTTGAATCGGTATTTTTCAGACGAACAGGCGCGGAAAGAAGTTGTTAAAGTTGTAGGGTTGTGGGTGGGGGATCAGTCCGGCGTTCCTTGCCGGGTTGCAGAAAAGGATAAAATTATGTCGGAGGCCATAAGGTACGCTTCAAGATCTAATAAGTCTCATGCGGCTGTTGCGCACGGTGTTGTGAATGTAGCAGTCTATAACTTGCTTGGGGGGTTTCGCCTTCCTGCGTCTGATTTGATAGTAGGACGAATGACGGGGACAGCGGCTCGTCTGGATTCATGTATGATACAGCAACTATATTTAAAGAATTATACGGAAGCTGGGTATAAGGTACTGAGTATGGCAGAACATTACAGCGTACCTTATTCGGAGTGCCCTGGTGTGATTCATCATTTTGGGGTTGATGGTGCGCCAGCAGTGTTTGTTCCTTGTGAGCTGGAGGTCAGTGGTAATACGACAATGCTGCAACCAATGAAGGACCGATTACAAAGGTATTGTTCGCTTCAGACTGAACAAGAGGCGTGGGGGGGAGAACACAGCGACAAAATTGTACATCGCATATCTTCTAATGACACAGATTGGCTAGACAGCGTTTGTGAATTTAATGCTGGTATGTCGACTAATTCAAATGCGGAGTACGGGCCTGATCAGGTGCATCCAGATCGGCTTCTTATACATAACGAGGGGCAGAAAGAAACATTTTGTCAGCTTACTGGCTTGGAAGTAGAGATAATAGCTCTCCCTGACGTTGGTGGCCTGGGAAGTCTCGCTACGCATAAAACACAAGATGATCGTGTAGTGCATCCTACGGCGTATCGTATAGGTTATTACATGCACACGGTATTAAATAACAGTTCCCCTGGTGATGTTGTACTAGAGATCGGTGGCGGGTGGGGATTGTTGGCTGCTTTGACGATTACAAATGCCGATAGAAAGTACGTAATATGCGACATACCTTCTACTATTTCGACAGCCGCTTCGTTTCTTTCATTACTCGGAAAGAAAGTCTGCTTACCTGTAGAACACGACGAGAAGGATATGCAGGAGTTAGTTTCTGAGTATGACGTAGTATTTATTGAGCAGTCGCAATTTTCTATGCTTCAGTCAGTAGATGTGGGCTGCGCGGTATCTACGGCTTGTCTTCCTGAGCTGCCCAGAGATTACATTGACTTTTATTTGAGTGGTCTTAATAACATACGTCCTGGCTGTATTTACATAGATTATACGACTGAGGCTCGCGGGTTGTATCTTGAAGGGTCCTTTCCTGTTTTTGATGAATTCTATACTCAAAGTTTTTCCAGACGTACGCCTATCAATTGTTACATACCCTGGACAAAAAGTCCTGATTACGGAACGGACGAGTTAGTAAAAGAGGTATTGTATGTGGTTAAGCGATGATTGATTTAGAACAAGCTAAAGTCGGTTATATTTGTGCTTGTTACTTTGGTCGTCGTCGTCGCATTGGCGGCTGGGATATGCAGCTTAAAGATCCTGCTCTTTCGTTTATCATTAAACAGTTAGAAATCATTCCGACTAAGATATCCGTGTTATCTCGCGTTACATTTTTGTGCAACGTGGATGAAGGAAATGCTGAACAGGAGTCATCCTTTGCAGCTGCGAAGGAACTTGTTGAAGCCCATAATTCTACAAGCTCAGTAACGTGGGATATTATTCGTCGACCTAACAAAGATGCTTCGTACGGTGCTTGGGCATTTGGTTTAGATACGTTGTCTTCCGACTTGGATTATGTTTTTCTTGTGGAAGACGATTACGTTCCTGTGTTAACTGGCTTCGACGAGGATGTCGTACGGCGATATTTTTCTACTGAAGAGGCACAAAGTAACGTTATTAGTGCTGTGTCTGTGTGGGTAGACGATACGCTTATTCCTGCTGATCGGCGTAAGGGAAGTAAAGCTGTACGTCATGGAATTCCTCATGCCGCAGTTTCTAACGGTATTGTGAATGTTTCTGTGTATCGTAGTGTAGCCGGGGGGTTTGCTTTTTCTAGAAAGCCGCCTGGTCCTCTAGAGGGAGGTTCAGGGGCTACTAATATGTATTACAGTGCTGCTTGTGACACTCAGGCGTGCTATCTTCAGCCTTACACGGATGCTGGCTATAGGGTTATCAACATGAGTGAGCATTACCGGATTCCGTTCATTTCTGCCAAGGGGCATCGGGACTGGGTGTTTGGACCATCAGACTCACCTATACTTTTTTCCCCGGTGGAGCTACGTGATTGACATAGATATTTGTCTTATGCGTGCTGGAGATTTAGAGTGGTTTCACTCGGTGCGTAATAATCCTGAAACCTTCAAGTATCTACATAGCGGACGAGCTTTTTCTTTAGCTGAAACAAAAGAGTGGTTTAGCGTCTCTAAACCACTCTTTTGGATAGCGTCGCAAGCTGGAGTACCGGGCGTGTTCGATCGCTTTGCGTCGTTTCGCCGCGTAGGGTACTTTCGAACGAATCATGTTAATTACACGGCGGGTTCTATTCAGATAGGGATGGATATTGCTCCTGAGTTTAGAGGACAAGGTTTTGCGGAGCCTGCTTATGAACAGTTTATTAATTTCCTAGAGACTCATCTCTTTAAAACATTTACACTAGAGGTACTGAGTCACAATCATCGTGCTATTCACTTGTACGAAAAGCTAGGTTTCATAGTAAAATCTCGCGTTTCTTATCCTGTACCCGGTAATGATGAGTGTCAGAGTATAGAGATGGAATTGAAACGCCCAGAAATTAGAGGTGCGAAAGTTATACCACTTTATTTTGGCGATCGTCGTCAGTGGCTTGTTAATGAGAGAGATAGTCATCATGTGTATGCTCTTTTAGAGTTTGTTATTCGCATGGAGCATGAAAAAGATCCGGGTATGGCGTGCGATACGATATTTGTTGTCAATGAGTGTGGGGAAACTGACAATGTGAGCAATTCGCTTTGGAAGGATAAATGCGAAGAGTTAATACAGTCTGTAGACGGTAAGCTGTTAAAGCATGGGCGTGGGAAAATAAGAGTCATACGTCGGAATAACGTGGGTGTGTCATTTGCGGCTTACGATGAAGCTTTTCATAGGTTTGGGGATGAGTACGATGTGTGGTTTTTCTGTGAAGACGATCAAGTAGTAGTGGAAGACAACGTTTTTCTTGCTGGAGTCGAGGTTTTACGCGATTTAGCTAAAAACATCGGGTTCGTAGCTGTTGTAGGACTTTCTCCGCAGCCTTTACGTCATGCCCATGGTGGGTGCGGTATAACGACGACGCCCGTGTTACGTAAAGTGTTGAAGCACGGACAATCAAAAAGCTTTAATGCGTTAATGAAGACAACAATTAAACGCTTCGGTCCACGTGCCGTTGATTGGAATAAAGGACAGCAGACTACGACAGTGTTTCTAGGTCGTAAACATCTTCCTTGGTATTATCCTTCTACAGGAAGTGGGTTTGGTGTAGGTAATAAGGAGACAGAAATTCTCGGGGAAGTGGCATTTACGCATGTCATTAGCCATGCAGGGTACGTGATGGTTAATCACCCCCAACGTAAGTTCATAGTAAACTGGAAGAATGCTGGCCACGATAAAAAGTCCGCCTCTCAGCATTGGGTTGACGGCATTTTGCGTAATTGCCACGGAGAAGCGGAGAGACTTGTTCCTTACGAAGGTTGGATGGACAGTGCTGTTGACGAATAGTAGGCTATGAGCAGTATTGTAAACTTCGTCATATTAATAATTAGATAAGTGTTTGAGACTGAGCCACGGAGGGCGACGTGTCAAAAAGAATTGGTAGGCTAGGAGCAACACGTGAAGACGAGCAACTTGAGTATCTGATTAGACGTTATCAAAACGCCATTGCTGTAATACAACGAACTAATTATGTTCCATCATCACCAGCAGGCTTCAAGAGTGCTCTTCCAGGCGAAGCCGCGAAGCAGGAAGATATTTTATGCTTTGCGAGAAAAATTATATCGCTAAAAAAGAAGCTCTACGCGTTGACGGGACGTTGTTCGCCACAGTCTCCCAAGTGGCCTCGATAGTAGTGCCATTTACTTTGATGATCTTCGTTACTACATTAATATTTAACGGCAATTTTATTGCCGAGTATATAAAGCCGATTAGTCTCTGCGGCAGTATAATACAGAGTTAGATTCGCATATTGAAGAGGAGCTAAGGGGACGCCCTTAGCTCCTCTTTTTATTGTACTAAGGGGCTGCGATGGCAAAAGTATACTTTCAAGCGCTAGGCGGCTTAGGGGCGAGAATAAATGCGCTCTTAAGTGTGTTATACGGACTAGACGCTAATAATTTGCCTCATGAGTTGTGTATTTACTGGCCGTTAAATATTAAACACGTGGATAGACATAGTCGTCCAAAAAGGGAAGGTGTTTTTGCGGCTACGTTGGAAGATCTATACGAAGTTAAGCGACCGATTTGTTACGTTGAAGCTGAGGAGTTTGCTGATGCTATTTCAAAATATACTGTGTATGATTTGGAACATACTCAAGCTCCGGGGCAAGATCCGTTGACACGACAATCTATTCCATTCTGTACGCAGCCCCATGACGAGAGCTTTTGTATTCAGGGTCATCAATGGCTGAATATAGACGGGTTGCACTCTAAAGTGTTGCAGCATTTTAGTTCTACGTATGACAACAATCTAAAATTAAGACCCCGTGCTGAGGCTGCCCGCGACTTAGCGTTGGAAAAGTTTTCTAACAGGCGTGTTCTTGGGTTTTATATTCGCGGATCTACGACTAATCGTGCTGTACGAAGTTGGCACGCTTATGAAAAAATGTTGCCCCTAATACGTGAAGAAGCTTTGAAAGATAGCACGACGTTATTTTTTGTATGTGCTGACAATGCAAAGTACGTACGTTGTATCCATGGCGAACTCATCCGTATTGATAAGGACAAGTCGACTGAACGTCTTATTACTGTACCGAAACCAAATAAGTTTAACGATCTTCGGGAGATGATGTGTGTTACTGCGGATATTGAGTTAATGCGACATGTCGATGAGTTTTATCCCACTTGGAATAGTGGTTTAGGAACGTTGATGGCTTCTTTGCGTAATGAGGAGTTTGATTGTTACGGCAATACCACAAAGCTGGGCGGAGGAGTTTTTAAAAAAGACGCTGAAGCCCTTTGCCAGCCTTCGTCTGATCCTTTAGAACAAGGGGGATGGATTCTGACCTAGTAATGTTTGTTAGTTTAAGAAGGAAAAATGTATGACTGTACTTCCGAAAATTAATTCAACGCGTCGTCAACTTGTAGTAGTGGATAATTTTCTGGAAAACCCTGATGAGATTCGTGAATTAGCTTTTCAGCAAAAGTACAAGCCCAGACATAGTGCTGGAGTTCGTTCTGAAGAGGCTTTTCCTTTTTTTGAGGTTTATCAGAGTTGTTTTTCTGAATTGTTAAACGAAGATATATCTTTTAGAGAATTCTGTGAGCCTGTTGGTGAATCTGTGAACGGGTGTTTTCAGTGGTGTATACCGCCACAAGACAAAGTCATTCATTGTGATGAGCAGAGATGGGCTGGTGCTCTGTATTTGACGCCTGATGCCCCGGTAGAGTGTGGTACTACCTTATATCGCCATCGCGAAAGTAAGGCTCGATATCCGGAGGAGCACTCAGGCAATCTATTTGATGGCGGGTATTTTGACACGACAAAGTGGGAAGAAGTGGACAACATTGGAAACGTTTACAATCGTTTAGTTTTATGGCACGGTAAGACGGTTCATGCTGCTAGCGTGTATTTTGGACGGGACATTAGTGACAGTCGTCTATTTCAAGTGTTCTTTTTTCACGCAAGGCCTAGGGGGAGTTCAAGTGGTTAAATAGCGCTATTTAACATTTTCGCGGATGAAGGAATTGTTAGTGTGTAGAGAATTTTCCGCGTAAGTTTATGCCTGTTTGTGCCAAGGAGGGCCTTATGGCAGTAGTTAGATTGTTTGTTGATTGTTGTTTGGTGTTTATTGTGTTAGTAGCGGCAGTAGACATTTTTTGGTCCATTTCGCTAGAAGACATACTTCTAGAGCACGAAGAAAATCCTATAGCTGCCTATGTTGTCGAGGTGGGAAATTCGGTAACGACAAGTGGTGTAGCGTTTCTTTGCGGAGTAAAGGTTGTTTCGACATTTTTGGTGGTAGCAATTGGTCGTCTAGTTTACCGTCGCAATCCGAAAGTTGGTGCTATGGCGGTTGCAGGAGTTGCTGCTTTTCAGCTTTGGTTACTGTATTATTTGTATTTTGGTTAGGAGCTTTATTGTGGAGGAAGAGTTGAAAGAGCAGATACATTCTGCAATAGTCAAATCTGCGGAGACTTTGAAGGAGGCGCTTGGAGACGCTGATTCAAACACAGTGGTCTTAGTTCCGGTAGTTGTCGTAGTTACGAATTGCGTTATACGAAAAGAATAGTTGTGTGTAGAATAACAGTTTGTTAGCAGCAGGGGTGAGTATGCATCCATTAGCGGATTTAACGAAGACTGCTTTGACAAAAGAATGGGATCTGATTTTAGATGAGCCAGTGCTGGATATTTTTTCTTGGCCTCTTTTAAACGAGAATTATTGCACAGAAATAATACGAAGAGCTGAGGAGGTAAAAAACTGGCGATCCGACAGGCACGCAAGTTACCCGACGACGGATTTGCTTTTAGACGCCTTTAATTTTGAGGAGGAGTATTCTTCAATATTGACGGAGTATGTGTATCCGGCGGCGATACATAAGTGGAATCTAGAGGGAAGTCAGTGGAAGAATTTATCTTTTGAAAGCTTCATAGTAAAATACACTCCTAACAATCAGAATCATTTGTCTCTTCATCATGACTTAAGTAGGGTGACCGCTATTTTAACTTTAAACAACGACTTTTCTGGCGGCGGCACTTATTTTGACAGACAAAAATTTTTGTTAAGAAGTGGGACTGGCAGTATATCAATCCATCCGGGGGCGATAACGCACAGACATGGAGCGAGACCTGTAGAGTCGGGCGTTAGATATACAGTAGTAACGTTCAGCGAATTCAAGCGTTAAAGAAATGTATTAAAGTGTTGGGGAAACAGCTATGACGCATATTATTGGCAAACTACACGAGCCTGATTGGCAATGGCAGGTAACTACGCCTGTCCTGGTTGAGATAGTGGACTCGGAGACTGGGGAAACGGTACTTGATCCGGACACTGGAGAGCCGTTGACGGAGCCCCAGTTGGACGTAAATGGAGATCCCGTGATGGAGCCGTGGCGTCCGCCTGGATTGCCTGCTGAGGCCCCCTGGCCGCCACCTAACGCGGAATTATTCTGTCACTGCGATCACTTACATCATATTGCGAGTTGGCTGGAGGATACGCCAGAGAGTGAGCACCACAAGTGGTATGACGGTGAGCGCTGTCCTATTTGTGATCGTCGGTACACTGCTATTTAAGCGTAAGGAAGATAATAATGGCTATAGTTTCAGTAGTATCTAAAGTTAAGAGCGACACCGATGACGGTTATGTCTCGCTGAATGCCTACCTCTACGGCGGGAAGTGGTACGGTTACGACAATTTCGCAGTCTTTGATAGCGGACAGGTTACAAATAAAGCCGGTCAGGGTCCTTATCCATCACCTACACCTATGGGCTTTATTTATTACTACATACCTTTTTGGCGTTTTGACCAGGTAGATATCCCTCAAGGCGCAGACATAAAGAGCGCCAAGATTCGGCTAAAAAGATCAACATGGACGGACTCTGACGGTTACCCTGACCTTAAGTCGTCTTTCTCCATCAAGATGCTGGCATCGGATAATGCGAACAAACAAGTAGCTAATTTTGCCAAGGGCACGAGTGTAAGTGCCAAGGCAGCTAGGTACGCCAAGGTAGCAACGACGAGCGTGGCCGAGCCCACCTATCCGGGCGTTCCTAACGGTTGGACACAAATGCCACCTACCGTATTTGGATCGAATTCTGTCGTGTGGGATGTAGCGGCTGACACAACAACGATTGATACGTGGGTAGATTCTCCAGATATCACGGATGTAGTGAAGGAAGTTGTCGATCGAGCGGGTTGGGTGGCTGACAACGCAATGTGCTTATATTTCTGTTTACCTGATTTAGCAGTTAGTGGTGACGGCGACACGACTGGCTGGGTAAGAAAGTTTCACTCGTATGGTGCGACTGGTAACCCTGGGGCTGAGCTACACATTGAATACAAGGTATCGACACCAGAGGTGGTGCATATTCCAGCACGTCCAGTGGCCACGTCTCCCGCTACTTCTGCCACTTCTACGGGTGGGGGTGACCCTTTCGTTCCGGGTGTGGATCCTCCAGATCGTGTAAGCGGGCTACAGGCGTGGTACAGTGCTGAGTCGCTCAGCGCTTCGTTAGCTGATGGTGCTTCGGTTACGAGTTGGTCCACGAAGTCAGGACAGACGTTGGATTTAACTCCAGGCGGCGTAGACAAACCAACATATGAAGACGTTTCTTTTCCACCAACTGCCTATCCTGTTGTAGACTTGTCTGCCACAACAGCTAATTATGGACTTCTGAATACTACGACTGACGCCCGGTTTTTGTGTCCTGGTGCAAACGAGGCAATGATAACTGCTGTCCACTGGAGGCCTAGTGACATAAACGACGTCAATTTTATCCAGACAGTGGGTTACGGCAGTGGCACTAAGAACTGCGGAGCCAGTGGATACCGTGGGTGGGAGTGGATGCCTGTTGGAAGTGGCGGCCAAATGCGTTTCCGGGCCAGGGGAAGCGATGATGCCCTGTTAGAGTTGGACGTAAAGCCTCCCTTGGTAGCTAGTGAAGATTGCATCATGCTTGTCGTGCGAGACATGGCATCGCAACAACTTAGGATGTTTATTGACGGCGGCAATGCATACTTTAATGTTGATTGTGCTAACTCGGTGGATTTTAAGCATAGTACGGATGATGCGGAGATTTGTATCGGTAATTACGTGGGTGCCGCTAACCTGGACGATGCTGCACTGGGGTACTTAGGCGAATCTCTTACTTACGTTCGAGATACAGACTTTACGGCCAACGATATTAATACGATTGGTGCGTATTTGGCTAGGAGGTATGGTGTTCTGTGGCACAATATCTACCAGGTCGGAGTTTCTCCGACGTTGGGGTATACCACTGGCCTGGCTGCCAGGTACAAGGCGGTGGGTGATGCCACTCATATGACCTTGAACGGCACTGACGTGGATGTGTGGAAAGATATCAGTGATAATGGCCGTGATTTGTATCCATATGATCTAAACGGTGTGACTGCCGATCCTCCTACGTTTGACGATAATGGGTGGACAAGTAAATTTACTTACAACAGTTCGTACAATTATTACACTAACGTAGGTGGCTTCCGTGCTGGCTGTGTAGACTTTGACGGGGTGCAGTGCATGTTTGAAGATGCTGCAACCGAGGCTGATATTGAGGTTCCCTACACGCTTATTGCGGTTTGCCAGCCTCCTGCGAGTTACGCTGCTAAATGTACGTTGTACAGTGGGTTCTCAGCTCAACGCGGAGTGGAGATAGACGCATCTGTCACTAGAAAGTGGAGTATGACGAACGATACTCTTGCGGCCACAGGCGAGTACTGTCGTCCGGCAGTTTTCGATAATGGTGTTCCTGCTTATTATGCGTATATAAGTCAGGGAAACAATTCTGTTGCGTTTGTCTATGGAGATGGCGTTAACTCGAAGTTTTATGACAACGGCGAGGTAAAGGAAAGTACTTTAGATGCCGGTACAGAAGACTCAATAAAAATTATAATCGGGGGGAACGATCATGCTACTTCCCTCGAACCCTGGCACGGCAAGGTTTGTGAAATTCTTATCTACGATCACGAGGTGTCAGCGGCTAATATAAAAGCTATCCACGATGATTATTTAGCGAAGGAATGGGGCTGTCGACAGCCGTACACGAACTATAACGACGTATAGATCGCAAGTTTATCAAGGAGGAAATATACTCATGGCTAACACTAGTCTTACACAAGTTTTTACTGGTGCAACTACTAATAGCGACTCGACTTCACTAAACTGGCCCGGCGGAGTTGGTCAAATGGTGGTGGACGGTACTTTTGATACTTGTACTGTTAAGTTACAAATGTCTCCAGATGATGGTACAACCTGGGTGGACATTGGAGGAGATGCAACTGTGACTGCTGAAGCGGTGGTCAACTTTGACTTGAATGGTTGTGATATACGTCTCAATCTATCTAGTGTTGGTGGTAGTACGAGCATTAATGGCTGGCTCACTAGAACTGTGTCAGACGGTATCTGGGGCAAAGGTATTATGCACTGTCCGAAATAATTTTGGATTAACGTAATTTATGACTAAAGAATTATTAGTAGGTGCAACGTTTCGTGATGCTCAGCCAGACCAATTGGACTGGTTGGATATTCAATTGAAGTTTTTAAAGGCTACTACGGATAATTTTGATCACGTTTCTTTTGTTAACGCCAATAGTCGTTATTCTTTTGAAAGTCCTCCGGGGTATGGCGATTTGGAAGCATTTGCTCGACGTGATACTACTGTGGTGGGCGTGGGAGAGGCAGACACCACGCGTGAGTATGGTCCTTTGGGGGCTCAACACGTAAACGGTTTAAACGGTTTGCTTTCTTATTTTAAGCACCGCCGTCATGATTACGATTACTTTTTGTTTTTAGATGGCGATGCGTTTCCGATACGCAATGGTTGGTTGCCGCTGCTGAAAGAAAAAATTCGTGCGTGGAAACGTATGGTGGCTTCTATTGTTCGCACTGAGCAGCTTGAACTTCGTTGGCATTCTTCTGTGTTATTCGCTGTGCCTGCGGCCTTAGATTTACTTCGTTTCCAGTTGGAGGAAGTTGAGGGCGGTGATTTAGCTTCTTTGCAGGAGCTAGATGTAGGTGTTGGTTTATTTCAGACAAAGTTTAGGCATTTAGTATTTCCTCTTGTCCGTACAAACCAGTTTAATTTACATCCTGTAGCTTATGGTGTGTATTATGACATGTTTTATCATCACACGTTTAGCGGCAGGCGGTCTATCCGTGATGGCGGTATATCGGAGAAACCTTGGTATGCTCATGAAGACGGTCGGCATCAGTATGCAACGCACTATATTAATTCACAGTATTCTTGGGATCAACATACGGAAGAATTTATGGAAAACCCAAGTGACTTTGTTAATAAATTAGCGGGGTGGGTTCCCGCAGAATACGCGATGCTTAACGAAGGCGTGAGTGAATGGAAGGTTTAGTTTATTATAATGAACCGCATCGTTTTGTAGACGAAAGAGGGTTTTTTCAGGAAGTATTTAACGGCTCACGGATGGGCCGCCCTCTTCCAGAGGGTATGTTGCAAATGAACCACTCACGGAGCACTCAGGGTGTCATCCGAGGCATGCACTGGCAGCAGCCCAATCCTACCGGTAAATTTGTTACGTGCCTTCGCGGGCATATATTGGACGTTGTAGTAGATATTAGAAAGTCTAGTTCAACTTTTAAGGAGTGGAAAGCTTTTGTGTTGACCGGAGATGGCGGTCAGCGATTGTGGGTACCGCCGGGGTTTGCTCACGGTTTTATTGTTGTTTCACCTATAGCAGATGTGATTTACTTACAGTCAGCGCCTTTTGATAAAGGTAGTGATCGGGCATTTCGATATGACGACATGGATGTAGCTATTCGTTGGCCTGTTCCGCCTGCTGATTGTACTGTTAGTGAGAAAGATCGAAACGCACCTTTTTTGGCCGAATTACCTGAGGACGCATTATTCGATTAATTTATCGTTCGTGACGAACATGGAGGTTCGTATGAAACGATTATGGGTGTGGATGAAGGGATTATTTCCCTTTTCTACCGGCTATCGTTTTCTTCGGAAGACTGTTAAAAGTTATAAAAAAGAACGAGTTGCAATACGGATAGAGCAACGTGTTTATCGTCGTCGTCGTTTATTAAGGCACGATTATTGGCACGGAACTGTGCATATTGTTATGCGCGTCGTGGGTGTTCGGTTAGTTTACCGATTAGACGTTACAGATGAACCGTTTTTAGGCATGGTGTTATCGGCTACGGAAGAGTACTCTTTACGCCGCGATGCGGATTACGTGTGTTTGTTACGCCATTTGCTATTTATGCAGGACGCGTGTGATCTATCGGAGGCTGAGAAGGAGTTCTTGCGTAACTTTAAAGTCCTTGTGATGGCTATGTGGCCTCCACGTTCAAATTTGGATATTAGAGACTGCATTTATGGCGCTGAAAATGCTTGTAACAGGTTACCCTAGAGGTGCTACTCGCTGGGCGTTTCAAGTGTTATCTGGCGCCGGGTGTGACGTAGGGTTTTGTTCCGTATTTTCTGAGTTAACTACAGAACAAGCGGCACATAAAGCAGTCCTCGATGCTCCTCATGAAATTGAGGTAAGTTGGTTTGGCGCGCCGTTTATACACCATCCCGCGTTGTCTGATGTGACTATTGTTAGGCTAGAGCGACACCCTTTAGCTGTAGCATCTAGTTTATATTGGTTAGGTGCTTGTCGCGAAGGACGTAACGGCTATATGGACAAGTGGTATCATTTTATGATACGACATGCAAAAGAATTAAATGAATGGTATCAAGGGCGTGCGATGCAAGGATCTTTGTATTTCGTTTGTGAGTGGGCAGAAAATATATTACAGCTTTCGACTCACGATGATACTTGTGTTAAGGTTGAGGATGGCGCGAAAGCTTTGTTGACAGCTTGTAATGTAACTGAATACTCCGAGTTAAAGGCAACTTCTCCGTGCAATGTTTCTGGCTGCGCACAGCCAGACTTAGTTGAGGTGCGTGGTATGCCTATCGGAAGTCGGTTATTTAGTTTACTTGCGGAGCGTGGTTATGCGGAAAGCAGCTGGCATGCACCAGAAACCATCGAAGATTGTTACGTACGATAAGACACGCATTTGCGTAGGTCTTGAACGATATAGTGAATTTATTCCTTGGTCGGTGGCAGACGATCTTTTAGAGGCTTTAGGTGCAATCGGGGTTGGCTTTGACATCGAACTTGACGGAGGTCCTTGCGATATAATTTTAAGAAACACTGAATCTATATTGCATGCCCCAGATAATCCTCCGCAGAATTTTGATACACCGGTTATTCTATTCGACTCTTACGATATTACGCATTTGTCGTTTCCAATTGCGCAAGAGGCGGCAAAGCCTGAGGTTAAAGCGTATTTACGATCTAGTAGTTTCAGAGACCCTGTCACATATTTGCGACAAGCGCAAGGGGGCTCCTACTATAATCATGTGCTTTCCAGTAGTCTTAATGCGTTAGCACCAGACGTGACATTACGTTTGTCTTCAGATGTGATAGGGGAAGCACTTAAAAAGATTATTGTTATGAATCCGGTTCTCCCGTTTCTTAATAAACGATATTTAGAATTTATTAACGGTCAACCTCCATCGGAAGAACGTTATTTAGATGTTCTTTTGAATACTTGGGATGTAGTAGACGCTCAAACGAAGTTGTTAGACAGGCAAAAATTTGGCTTAAATATTAAGTCGTTTAGAGATTTATACCCAAGCGATACTCATAATTCTCCTCGTCGTGGTCTGCATTATCTTTTGTATTTATCTTGTTTATCTAACTCAAAAGTACTTGTTAGTCCGTGGGGGCGATCTGGATTTTCAAAGATAGATTATGAAGCTTTGTTGTGTGGAACTATTGTTGTTAAGCCAGAGTGTTCAAATATAAATACGTGGTTAGACATTTACGATCCGTTGAATGGTTACATGCAATATTGCTCGCCTGATTTAAGTGATTTGAGAGATACTGTACTTTATATTTTGAGCAATTTAAGTGAATACACAGGCGTTACAGTGGAGGGCAAAAATCTTATGCATCAGTATTACGGTTCTCCGGAGCAAGCTGTAGATGATTGGATCATAAGATTTAGGAAAATTTGCGAGCGAATATTGAGTGGTGATTCTCGTAAGCTAGGCGATATGAAAGACGCTTTTTCCGTGTTAGGGTGATGTCTATGTCAAAACGTATCCTCGTCGGCAGCGTATACGCAAGCGGTAATGACCGACAGCAAGAGTGGTTTGGCCTTCAATCGGCATACCTAGAGTCTACGACACAAGATTTTGATCATGTGATATACGTTAACCACTCAGATGTGAGTGCATTCAATGGCGTCAAAGTAATTGGCATTGCAGAAGACGATCCTACTAAAACACATGAGTCTGTTTTGCATTTAAATGCTTTGCGGGGTTTACACCGGTATTTTCTTAGTGTGAAGGACGATTACGATACGTTTTTATTTTTGGACAACGATGCTTTTCCAATTCGTAAAGATTGGGAGCATATTTTGTCTGCTAAGATGGAAGATCGTGACATTGCGGTGATGGTGCGGCCAGAACTATGCGAGTTTCGTTGGCACGCCTCTGTGTTGTTTACTACGAAAAATGGGTTAAACAACTTGGTGTTCGAGTTTTCTCACATGCGGTATTTAGCAGAAATGGGAAAAGATTTTTTAGGTAATACCGAGAATGACATCCACATCAATTATCAAGCCGCTCATTTGCGGGACAAAGTTTTTCCGCTAATTCGTACTAATATGTATAATGTTCACCCTGTAGCTTGTGGTGTTTACTACGATATGTTTTACCATCACACATTCGGCTCCGAACACGGATTAAAGGCTGATGTTAAGCCGTTCGAGTCTCTTCGTTATGGAGGAAAGTATGGTTACGGAGATTTTTATACTGATGCTGCCTACCCTTATCGTGAGTTTTATGCTGCGTTAATGCGAGATGCTCCTAAGTTTATTGGTAATTTAGCGGGCTGGTCGAAATCCGCGTATGCAGAAGTGGAGAGTTTTTCCAAGCAAGTTAAATAGTGGAATTTAAGATGCCTAAGTTACTACTGACTGGAATCGGTGGGTTTATTGGCGCACATACTGCTGAATGGATTCTCAAGTATACGGATTGGGAACTGATTGGCATTGATAGCTGGAAACCTCATCACAAGTGTGATCGTAACCGTCTGACCGTTCTTTTAGAGGGTTTACCCGATATAGAGCGGTCTCGTTTAACTATTCATCGCTGGGACTTATCTGACGAGTTTAGTGAGAGTTTCAAGCGACAGTTTGTGCTGGGACACGGTGAAACGGTCGATTACATCATTAACATGGCGAGTGATAGCCATGTGACAAGAAGTATCTTAGAGCCCGGTCGTTGTTGGACCAATAACTGTAATTTGGTCTACAACATGTTAGAGCTTGGTAGGCTTTTACGTCCTAAAAAGTTCATTCAAGTCAGTACCGACGAGGTATATGGCGATGCTGGGTGGGATGGCCCAGGGCATGCAGAATGGTCAACCATCTTACCAAGTAACCCATACTCGGCCAGTAAAGCTGCTCAGGAGGCACTTGCAGTCGCTTATTGGCGTACGTACAAGCTACCCGTAATGATTACAAACACGATGAACGTAATAGGCGAGATGCAGGACCCCGAGAAGTTCTTACCAAGGGTTATCTCTTATTTGAAGGAAGGTAAGACGCTTGAGTTGCATGCGGACGGTGAAGACAAGATTGCACGTCGTGTTTGGTTAGATGCAAAAAATATGGCGGCGGCATTAACTCACATTTGTCACAGTGTTGACCCTGTTTTTATGGAGGACGGCGCAGATCGTCCGTGGAAATTTCATGTTGTAGGCGATACAGAACTTGATGTTCTTTCTTTGGCGAAGTTAATATCCATAAAAACAGGTAAAGATTTAGATTATTCTTTAGTGCGGGGGGACAAGGTACGTCCGGGTTATGATCGACGTTACGCTTTAACGGACAAGAACCTTAAATCTACGGGGTTTTCTGCTCCTTTTGCTTTTGACCAGACGATAGATCGTATAATTGGATGGTATGCTAAAAATGAACACTGGTTGTGGGTAGATTAGGTTAAAGCTGGTATTTCTATTCCATTGCTAAGGAGAATAATGCTAAGTTAAACGCAAGCTACATGGACTATTCACGAACCACGGAGGGCACAGTGAATGGCGGCATCCGAATTTCATGTTGTGTTGAGCGATCAACACATTCCCTTTCAAGATCCCGTTCTCGAAGATTTAACTATAGATTTTCTCGGAGAACATAAGCCCACTACTATTCATTTACTGGGCGATGTTCTTGATTTTTATTCGTTGTCTAGTTTTGACAAAGACCCTGCTCGTCTCGTAACCTTACAGGATGAGTTAGATGGCTCGGCGTCTTACTTTCAACGGTTACGCAGTGTTTGCCCAAAATCGCGTATTATCTACTCGGAGGGCAACCACGAGAATAGGCTTCGCCGGTATCTTTGGAGCCAAGCTCGTGCTCTTAGTCATTTACGCACTTTATCGTTTGAAGAGCTGTTACAGTTAGGTGACTACGATATTGAGTGGGTTGATGCGCACAGTCCTTATAAAATAGGCTCTCTTTTATTCATACACGGGGAGCTTGTTCGTCGCGCTAGTGGCGCTTCTGCTAAGGGCCATATGGACAAGTTTGGCTGCAACGTCATTCATGGTCATACTCATCGCCTTGGAGCGCATTATCACCGTACATACAGCGATATGATGGGTGCCTGGGAAAACGGGTGTCTTTGCACGTTAGACCCTGAGTATGTGGTAAAACCCGACTGGCAAAATGGTTGGTCAGTCGTTTGGTTTAACGGCGATCGTTTTCATGTTGAACAGATATGTGTTGTAGACAAGCAATACGTTTATCACGGGAAGGTTTATAAACATAAAAAGTCTAGGGGATGGAAGAAAAGATAAGCACTCTAATCCTGTATGTGATGTAGGTAGATGGGCAGTGTATACGGCAAAAAATTTGACAAGGTGGCTAGGTTTCTTCGTAAGGAGTTTCCGTTAGGGGTTCCTGTAGTTGTTAGAACTGTAGAAAAGCTGAGGTGCACTGATAGCGGCGATTTACTATTTGGCGTTTGTTATTCGTCTACGACGACACGAGGAAAAACAAAAAAGTTTGTAATTGAGGTAGCTCGTGGATTGTCGCTCGACACGGCAATTGATACATTAATGCACGAGTGGGCGCATGCGACGGATCAGTTAGAGAACGGAACTCCGGAGCGTCGTCCCCATCGAGATAGCTGGGGAGCACATTATGCTCGTATTTGGCGAGTATATACAGGCGAGAAGTGAGAAGCAAAATGGATTTTATAGTTCTAAGCTTCGTTACTACAGGAGAAATGTAATGAAAAAATTGGCTCTTGTCTTTGTTGCAGCAATAGGTTTATGGCTAGTCAGTGCGAATGAAGGGGCAGCCCAAAATTTTCGTGGTGGGTTTTCTGTTAGGCCGACTGGCTTGTTTAATTTTCAGCTGGGGTTTGGTGTAAACCCATACGGTAATCCATATCGGGGCGGTCATTGGAATTGGAATTCAGGTCGCTATTACCGCCATGGCAATCATCTGCATTGGGCTCCGGGCCGAATGTACTGGAATTCGTCTCCGTTTTATTATCGTGATCCTTGTGGTCCTTATTCTAATCGTTGGCATCGTTAAGTTCGTAAAACACGAGCTATACACGAAAACGTCGGGGCTTGCAGATAACCCCCGACGTTTTCTTACCCTGGCCAATTCTTTGCGTATTGCTCGTTATTGACGGTTGTCGCAAGGTGTGCTAGCTTCGTTGCGCTTTCTTCTTTGGACGGTAATTTGTGTGGTCTAATTAAGACGTTAGTGGCTTTTCTCCCCCTTTATCATGGACGATGAAGTCACGAGAATAGGCGTGATACGGGCGGTCGGAAGGCAGCTTTCCAAAAATAGTCCCCCGAGACTTTTTTTGGAGCCTCTTGCGTTGCTGTCGGTCGCGTTGTTGCTGAAAGCCCCTAAAGATGGTAGTTTTTAATCAAACTTCCCGAATAGTAAGTTTGATTTTGACTAGTGCTGTTTTCCATGGCAGTCACGGGTTTTAACCCCCTCACAAGTTGCCGTTTTTTCGATGTACGAATTTCCTCGATGTCGTGTTGTTGTTTCGTTTCCAAAACCTGTGGAAACTATCCAAAACCGAAATCTTCTAGTGTCGGTTAACGGTCGCGCGTCGAATTGCACCATCCCCATAACGCATTTGAAGCACACTTTTTCAGTCGAATGGGGCAGTTTTGTCTTTATTCGTATCGGTGATCGTGCAATAACCACTCGTAATCCTGATTACGAGTCTATATATGAGTGTGATTTCCAGGCTTTACCTCAAAATACTAATTTTGAGTCAAATGGTATTGAAGTTAGTTTGACTAACGAGCCAGGGATGTTAAATTAACGTTACATGTTATCCTTTGGGGTACATGTCTATCAGTTGTTACGGACGGTATTAATTAGAAGGAGCTAATAACATGGGTATGATTGGTCCTGGAGGCGAAACGTTTAACTCGGCAGAAATTACGTCTCCTCCTCTTGTCACTGGTATTATTGTCGTAGGAGAAGACGAGCGAATTAATTTAGCTCGTTCTGCTGTTACTTCTTTCCTTCGACAAACTTATCCTAATTTTGAAGTGGTGATTGTATGCGCTGCCCCCACTAAAACGGTATTGGACAATGCGTGGGATACTCTAAGAGAGTTCCATGTAGATCCAGTTCAGTACCCCACCATTGGGGCTTTGCGAAATAAGGCTATTGAAGAAGCAAGGGGCGAGTGGATCCTACCTTTTGATGACGATGACCATAATCATTTGCATCGAATATTTATTCAGATGGCGACTAGACGCCCTGATTGTTGTGTCGCACTGACAGAGCAAGTCCGGGTCGATATTGATCGTAACATGTTATGTGTGTATGCCGATCCAAAGGGTTTACCGGCCACAGTGTTATTTCCTCGCACTAGGCCTGATGGTTCTTTAAACTTGTACGATGCTAATATGTTGGAGACAGGCGAAGACCGGGAATTTGTTGATCGCAATTTTGGCGAAGGTGCAACAGTTGTTATTCCGACTTCAGCGGAATGGTTTCCGGGACCGTGTACTTCAATTGCTTATTATCACACGCGTAATAAGTCATCACGCGAATCTTTTTTTGGTAGATACGCTAACTCGTCGTATGACAACCAAGTGGCTACGAGTATTCCAGAAGATCACATGGAATACGTTCGAAGCGTGATGGAGAAAGCCGGATTAGCAACTACTGTGTCCGGTTCTCCTACGCAGTCATTTAGCGGACCGACAGGCTCTTAAGTTGAATGGTCTTATTCGAACCCCCGTTTACATTAAATACGATTATTACGGGCCAGATTTGTTGTGGTGACAAGCACCTCTCGTCAATTCTGAGTGATCACCCGGATATAACTTGTCATTCTGTGTTGTTAGACGCGGACGATGCGGTACGTCGTTACTATCACGAAGATTATTTTGGCGATACCGGAAGTACTCCTGATTGGCTTGTAGAAGGGCATATATCTGGCGAGCAGTATTTAACAAATAAGATATTTGATAACCCTTTAAATAACGAAAAAGTTATTGGCGTTTCGGTTTTATATCCTCACCTCTATGCGCAAGATTTGTGGGATTATTTCTCTAGTTGGTGCCGTGCAGGTGATTTTTGCGTTATTAATTTGAAACGCAATCCTGTCGCATGTTTTGTAGCTCTAAAGTTGTGGGAGCGTACAGACAATTTCTCAGCCCCAACATCTACCACAAAATTTAATCATGGATGGGCTGACGTGGTTGGTCATCCCAGTAAACTACCGGTAGAATTCCCTTCTCGCATAGCTCCCATACAGATTGACATACCTGAGTTGTATTCTTTTATTCGTATGCAATTAGCCGCAGATATCAAGACAGCGCAAATATGCGATGATCGGCTAGAGATACTATACGAAGAGCTAGTTTTAGATTTCCCTTCGGTGTGTTCACAACTTTTTTCGTTTTTAGGTTGTGAGTCATTTTCGGAGGACATTATTGGGAAGTGGTCTACTGTTTTAAAATTAAAAAACGTCGGCATTCCTGTTAGTAGCATCGTATCTAATTGGTATTCGGTGTGTAGCGAAGCGCCGTCGGACATTGAACCGCTATTAGATTCGGAGGCCTTATAGTGTCTGACGTAATTTCTGCCTTGTGTGTTTCGCAGCCTTCTCGTTACGGTATGCTTCAACGAGCAATATACAATTTTGCTTCGCAGGATTATGAGGATAAAGAGCTTTTGATAGCACTTACGGATAAGCAACATGCAGACCAGGTATCGCAGTGGCTTGTCGATGACCGACATGAAGATGTTGATTTATCCGCCGTGCGTGTCGTATTTACTGAAGAGGAGTCTTTACCTAAGCAAGCAGTAGAGTTATTTAAAAAATCTGTTGGTGACTACATTGTCCCGTGGTCCGACGATAATTTATCTCACTCCACGAGGCTTTCTTGTCAAAAAGATAAGTCTACGGAGTGCGCCACTGTTGTTTCGCAGTCCTTTTACTATTTTTATGATACTGACGAATTGTTCCTGACTAATTATTGTCAGCCCGGAAGAAGGTTTTTTGCTAGATGTGCTCCTAGCAGTTTGATGGTATCACGGGATGATTTTTTCTGCGTTCATTTGCAGAAGGCTGAGACTCGTTGTCATTGGCCGTCTCAGCTTTTAAGTAGATTAGAACGTAACTTTCCTTTTCAGCGATATAAGCTTCTACAAGACGTAGAAGATGGTTTCTTATTTATGCAGGGGGTGGCGGGCGATACCCATCAACGGACGACAGAATATCATCGAACAGCGGGAAGTATGTTGCCTTTAACTTGGACAAGAGATCAAATACTTTCAGAAGCACATAAGATTGATCGTATATTGGGTGGCTATGTCTTTCCTCATAAAACTGTTGATGTTGCGGGTAAAGACGCTGCTGCTTGTGTTATTAGCGGGGAAAATATTCGTTGCTGGCCATCTTGGTTTGAACCTATTTTACCTCACAGTTCGTTAATAGCTGCTAGCGAGGAATAGTTGTTATGTGTGGGGATAGTGTATTAAGTACCCGTGAATTAGAGGTGGTACGTCTGATAGTAGAGGGCAAGAAGTACAGAGAGATCGCTGTCGATTTACAACTGGGGTATGAGACTATAAAAACGTATGCAGCGCGTATTCGTAAAAAGTTAAATGTTCATTCCAAAACCGAAATTGCGACGTGGTATTTGTTGAAAGTCCGCAAGGAAGTGTAAGGACATTATGGGTAGCTTACTTCTTATAAAGAACCTTGTTGGTTGGAATAAGTTTAAGTCGGAGCTTATGTTGCAGCATGATATTGAGGAGGGGCTCGTTAGTTGGGGAGATTCATCTTGCCCCTCCAGTTTTCCGTGTTTAGCGTCTGGTGTTATCGTTGATACTTCTATAGTTTGTGTGTTTGTTTACCCAGAAGACGCAGAGCGGCTGCTGTCTGAGGTTCAAATGTCTGCGATTGAAAACGGGGAGGAGGTCATTTCAGAAGTTCCGTCTGAAGGTGCGTGGAGCCGTCATATGGTAGCTTTTTTCTTAGCTATGCTCCACGAGCTTATATCTGTAGGTATTACCAAGGAGGAACGTTTTGAGCCGTTGGTAGCGAAGATGTTAAGTCTTGTTGACCAGAAGCATGCTACTGATTTGGATCGAGTGAGAGAGCTTATTGATCAAGAATTCCGTAAGAAGGGCGAGTAGAATTATAGGGCAGGGTAGTTGACTACGTGCGGTCTTGCTATACTGGAGGTGTCTCCTTCAGGGGGACACACCGTAGGGCTGAGCGAGGTGGAACCTTTCTCAGTCCTTTTTATTTCTAGGGCTTCTTATGCGTCGTAGAAAGTCAAGCGCGACAATACATTTTGTTTACAGGAAAAACGATAAAGGTCATAAACAACCTTGCGTTTTTGCTGAGTGTCATGCCTCGTCTAGCATGGCAGGCCCGGTCTGGGGCCACGGGGAAGCTTCTGTACGTCGTGTTCTGGCGCAGCTTTCCGCTGGCTGTGAATGTCCCGCAGCCTATCATCAGCATCGAGAGTCGTTAGGAACTCGTTCGCCTAAAAAGTATACTCGACGTTAGCCTACGTTGCTCGTTATGATAATGTGGATGGCTTTATTGCGAGCGCCAATAGGTTAGGAGTTGATGTCTTGCACGGAAAGCAATTCATAACAGGCGTATTACTATGGTGAAAAGACCCGGTAATAGGTGGAGTAATGAAAGCGCTCTTCAGTTCATTACAAGTTTGATTGCTTAGCGGCGATCGATCACTGGTTCTAGGGCAGGGGATCCTAGAAGGTCATCGTATTTTCATGGATGATAGGAGGTTACAGGATGGGACAGAAAGACGATAGTAACATAGATAGCTTGACTGTCGAATTATTCACTGGTTTACGCAGAGATTACAACAGAGTTACTGACACTAATAATCAGATACTTCAACGGCTGTCTGCTTTAGATCAAAAGACAGTAGACATGAAGGATGATGTAGTATCGCTATGCCAACTCGTTCGAGATGGAAATGGTCAACCGTCTATTGCTCACCGTCTTGCCTCGATGGAACAAAGAATGGATTCTCAGCACAGTTGGTTAGAAGAGGTAGCCTCAAATGCCACTTCGATAGCAGCTGCGCGTACGTTAAGTCGCAGTCAGGTAGTGGCGGGAGTCGTTGTAATGGTATTTACAGCGGTAATAAGCGTGATAGCTCTTGTAGCAGAGGTTAGCTTCTAATTTCAGACGTTTCTGAAGCTAGTGTTGTATCCACCGGTTTTTTAGAGAGTTCTTCCCGATGTATTGCAACTTCTGGCGGAGCGTTGATACCAACTCGAATTTTATCTCCACGTATGTCAACGATGGTAATATAGATGTTATCGTTGACAACAATTGTTTCATCTTTTTTTCGGGACAAAACTAGCATTTTCAGACTCCTTCCAAAGGGCTACATTCCATTTAAGTGCTGGAATTATGTTAGTCTCCTTTGGGGGACATCGTCAATAGCGGTATGAGAAACTTTTTACGCTACCATGTGGAGCTGTATTTAGATGAATAGTAAAGAGGCATCAGTAAGAGAAAGTTTGTTATCGCTAATTAAAGTAGCTGCTGACCGTGTGAGACTCGATCCGCTTAGCTCTATTCTAGAAAATGCAGAGTTAGTGGGATCTAGAGGGCGCGCACGCAAATATGGGCGACCTGAGCCAGAGGGACGAGATCACGATTATGCTGTTTTTTCGGATGACTCTGAAGAACAGGGTAGATATTTAAAGCTCCTTAGGCAGCTTGGTGGTGCTGGTTATAAGCTTCGTGATCGTCCTGGGGGTTTTCTTACCGCGTCTGGTAACAATACAGACCTTAGTATTTATCCTACTTCTAAGCGTGACAGTATTCATAAGGCTTGGGAGCTTATGGAAGGCGGTATGTCAAAGGACGAGGCGTGGGAGCATCAGTCTGGCGAGAAAAAAGCAGAAGACGAAGAGAATTGGTACGTTTCCTCCAGCGGAAAAGCTGGAAAAGGCTTATTTGCTGACAAGGACTTCGAAGCAGGCGAAGAACTATTTCATGCAGGAGATAAAGATGGTAACGAATCAGGTACTGATGATTGGGAGATGACAGAAGCGTCTATGGCTACAAATCACGATCGCGAGCCTAATGCGCTTGTTGTGAAAGATGGAGACACTCTTTCTGTTGTGGCGGATAAGCCTATCAAGTCGGATGATGAAGTTTTTGTTAGTTACTTTCAAGTTTCTCACGCAATTGGTCCGGGATCTCGTTTAATGCACAATGGCCAGCCCGTTCGTACAAGGTCGACTGATGAAGTCGAGAAATGGGCAGCACAGGAAAGAGTAGATTGGGTGGGCCTTGTACATGGAAATGCCTGATATTAATTCGGGACGTTATCCGAGACGGACTTTTGAAGATTTACGGCTTCAAACAGTCGATTCTTTGCAGGAGTGCTCTCCTGCGTATTTCTATGCGTATCCTTCTCATCCCGGCGTTGTTATTAGGCAATTGCATCACCTATTGTCCTGGTTTATGAGATTTTCGATCAAAGCGGGAAGCGTACGGTGTCTCGTTTGGGGACGAGCAGGTGACATTGTACACGTCCATGAGGTATTCACTCAGTTTGAACGCAATATTCCGTTTGAGATTCACGCTGTTATTTCGCAGGCGCAAGACGAAAGTTGGATACGATCTCAGACAAGTGCCGATGTATGGCACGAAGATCAAAGTGAATTTTATGCGCAACCGGCTGCTCCGCAGGGTTATTTTAATTGTGTTTTAGTTTTAGGCGATCATAGAGATAAGTGTTTATCGTCAGCGCATGATTACATCGATAAGTCGTCGCCATACTTATTGTTAGCTGTCGAGGATAATCAAGATCCGTATTGCTCTAATTTTACCGGTCGATTTTTTTCTGGTGGACCTATGTGGAGAGCGGTATGAATTTGCAAGTATACAAAACTACACCTCCTCCTGCGTGGCTTAAAAATCTAGTTGATCATGTTATGCAGAACATTGAACCTATAAGTCTTATGGGTCATCTTGGGTATCGATGGTTGCCGCCCGATCACGATGTTAACGTACTAGGAAAATGGATCATTGGCGTTTATCCGTGTCCTAACGAGGTGCGAGGAGGAGAGTCAGATGGCTCAATTGTTCATCCAGGGTTTAAAATAAACATTCAATCTGTGCTCTCAGAATTTTCTGTAGTGAAGGATCTGGTGTGGATACAGCCGTCTGTTTATAATGGCGGACTTGAAGGACCTCAGTTGCGAATAGATGGCTCATGTGGCAGCAATAACGTGCGGTTTCAGCTCTTTGCGGCGGCTCCTTCGGGCGAGGATGTTTCATTGGTTGTTGATCATGTAAGCGGTGATTGGTGGCCTAAATCAAGTGGTTAGCAGCGGGATGCTGCTATTTTGACAACGGTGTGTTCTGACGAGGAGATGTATTATGCAGCCTAAGGTTGTACAAGGATCGGTGTCTCTACATGAATTTAACGACAAGCTAAAACAGCAGTTTGACAGCAGTAAAAAACATTTTTCGGGGCCTAACAGTCACGCACAACTGTTCCAAGCGTTTGACAAATTTGCAAGATATATACCCGAAAAGAAACGCAGAGAACTTTGGCCCGAAACAGTAGAGCGGGTCATTTCTTTTTTTCGTAAGCATGCGGAAGATAACGCATTTCAGATTTCAAGTAAGACTTGGGACCAGCTAGCTGACGGCCTTTTAAACCTAGAAGCAAGTCCTTCGATGCGTTGCGTTCAGATGAGCGGTCCTGCTTTAGACCGTTGTCATGTTGGTGTGTATAACTGCGCCTTTCAATTTTTGCGTGGTCCGCAAGATATGGCGGAAGAGTTATATATTCTTATGCAGGGGACTGGCGTAGGATTCTCTGTCGAATACGAGGAAAGTGTTAAACATTGGCCACGTGTGCAACAACAACATAATAAAGAAATTGCATACCACGAAATTTCGGATACGACTGAGGGGTGGTGTGACGCGTACAAGCTTGGGTTGGAGACGTGGCTTGCCGGGGGCGATATTGAATTTGATTTCAGTTTAATACGTCCTGAGGGCACGCCGCTTAAAATAAAGGGCGGTCGGTCTTCTGGTCCTGGCCCTCTTCGAGATTTATTGCGATTCACTCGTCAGCGTATTTTAAGTCGTCAGGACACTTGTTTAACGAGCTTAGATTTGCATGACATCAATTGTTATGCTCATCGTATTGTGCAGATGGGCGGTGTGCGTAGAGCAAGCGGTATTTCTCTTTCTGATTTAAATGACATCGATATGCAAAACTCTAAGGTAGGTGAGTTTTGGGAGGCGAATCCACAACGTAATCAAGCGAACAACTCGGCAGTCTATCGTGATAAGCCGGACTGGGAAGTCTGGCAATCTGAATGGAAAGCCATTCATGCCAGTGGTAGCGGGGAGCGGGGTATATTCAATCGTGGCAGCTTGAAGAAGCAGTTTCCTCCGAGACGAACGACTGAGGGGCATGTCTTCGGGACTAACCCTTGCGGGGAAATCGTTCTTCGTCACAAGCAGTTCTGTAACTTGTCTATTGCGGTAGTTCGTCCAGACGACTCGTTAGAGGATATTGTCAACAAAGTACGTTTAGCGACGATCTGGGGTACTTTACAGTCAACTATGACGAAGTTTGAATACCTAGGTCCTGAGTGGCAGAAGAATAGTGAAGAAGAGCGGCTGCTTGGTGTTGATTTGTTGGGTTTTCTTGATCATCCCATGTTAACTGGGGAAAGTAGCGAGGAAGTTCTTACGTATTTACGGGATATTGTAAAAGAGACAAACATTTATTGGGCAGAAATCTTGGATATTAATT
>Ga0115002_10001797_pt1 | contig 28926 bp, 25 predicted proteins | sample ArcticOcean_MG_C_8_FD_89576 | JGI IMG/M metagenome (GOLD analysis project Ga0115002, IMG submission 89576) | Marine microbial communities from western Arctic Ocean - ArcticOcean_MG_CB11_86 | ecosystem: Environmental > Aquatic > Marine > Oceanic | place: Arctic Ocean: Canada Basin | collected... | reverse complement strand
CTTGATCTCGGCAGAGCGATCGTCGTCGAAGAGAGAGGCCTGGGTATCAGCTGCAAGCAGCGCGCGTCGGATCGACACGTAGTTGCCGCGCCCCTTCACCAAGGCCCACCGCACGTCTCCCGTCAGAGATTTCACGAGCGGCAGATCCTTACCGGCCAGTTGCTCCTGGAGGTTGATGGTATTGGTGGAAAGCACCGTCCGCTCGCCGTTCTCCTGCGCCCAACGCGCGGCCGGCAACAGGTACGCGAGGGACTTTCCGGTGCCCGTCCCCGCTTCCACGATCGCGACACCTCCATTGTTGAAGCGATCGACCACCGTCCGCAGCATTTCACGCTGCCCAGGGCGGTCTTCATAGCCCTCGAAGCGCTGTGCTAATCCGCCCTCCGGTCCTAGAATTTCGTCCAGCTCCTCGGCCTTGAGAGGGACTCGCACACGCGGCCGCGGCGGTTCGACGACCACATAGAGCTGCTGGGCGTCGTTGTCGATGATCGCGGTGCCCAAGCCTTCTTCGTACAACTGAGCCGAGACCCGCAGGTCCGCATCCGAGGGCTCCAGCACGCCCGACGGGTGATTGTGCAACATCACCCCACCCTCGTCAGCGTCGCGCGCAGCGACCAGCACCGCCCCGAAGTTGCCACGCGCCACCGCACGAGGCTCACGTACGACCCGATCCTCGTCCACTCGGGCTAGAAAGCACACCTCCCGCCCGCCAGCACGCTCGATCTCCGCCCTCAGACGTGCCGCACTCTCGACGGACAACGTGAGCGGTGTGGGCGGTGTCTTCGACGCTTGGGGAGCTTCTGCCTCCGGCTCGAGCCCATCGAAGCCGACCAGGGCCTCTTTGGGGATGCGCATCGGGAAGCCTTCGGGCACGTCTGTCACGCTACTGCGTCTTGAGCTTCTTCTTCTTCGCCGCCGGGAAGAGCACGTTGTTCAGAATCAGTCGGTACCCCGCGGAGTTCGGATGAAGCGCGAGGTCGGTTTGGGGATCGCCAATCTGATGTTCGGGATCCTCGGGGTCGTGCCCGCCGAAGTAGGTCCATGTCCCCTCCCCTAGGTTGCCGTGAACGTACTTGGCCCACCCCTGTTCTTGCGCCAGCACGATCGTGCCGGACTGAAGCCGATCCTCGCGGAACGAGGTGGTCAGGCCGTAGAAATCCGGCAGCACCGATTGGTGGTTCTGCGTCAGCATCGAGGGAACCGGATCGAACTTCGCGGAGAAGTCGAACAGCGTGTACACACCGAGCTCTTTCCTCCACTGCGTATTCACCTGATGCGCGTCGATGTCCGAGAAGGAGTTCACAGCGGGCGCTAGCTGGACCTGCCCATTCTCAAATGCGAGCGTGCGACTCCAATCCAGCTTGCTGGAGGCGTTCGGGTCCAGAGGCGTCCCGTCCGAGTACGCCGCAGCGATGTCGACCGATTGTGCCGCAAGCGCGAGCTCGAGTGTCTCGGTGGCCGAGCACATCGCGAACAGGAAACCACCGTTCTCGACGTAGTCCCGGATCTTGGCCGCCACGGTCTTCTTTAGTTCCGGCACGTTGGCGAATCCACCCGCTCTCGCGACCTCTTGATTCCGGGCGACCTCGTCTTGCAACCAGGGCGCACCGGCATACGTGAGGTAGAACTTCGAGTATTGCCCGGTGAAGTCTTCGTGATGGAGGTGGATCCACTCGTAATCGTTCAGGTCATCCTCGAGAACCTGGTAGTCCCAGATGGTCTCGTACTCGATGCCAGCGTAGTCGAGTACCATCGTCACGGCATCGTCCCACGGCGTCGAATTGGGCGGAGTGTAGATCGCGACTTTTGGCGCACGCTCGAGCGCGACAGCCTCCATGTTGGAGTCGGCGATCGTCGCTCGGATGCGTGCCTCGGCAGGTGCATCGATGGTCACGATCGTGACCCCACGAAACGCTGCCTCTCGCCGCACGTCTGCCCGGTCCGGAAGCAAGAACGAGCCACCGCGGTAATTGAGCAGCCACTCCGCCTTCTCTTCCTGCTCCAACGTCCAGTAGGTCAGGCCATAGGCGCGCAGATGGTTGCGCTGATCACGATCCATGGGGACCAAGATCCACTGGGCCGAGACGGGTTGAGGAGCGAGGAAGTCCAGGGTGCCCATGAGTGCCACGAGCACGAGAATGGCTCTGAAGTATCCGATGGGGCTTCTCATCGGCCTCGCCCCCGAAGTCTTTCGAGCTCGAGCCGTGCATCCGGTACAACCGCAGCGTTCGGCCGGGACGTGATGAGCTCTTCGAGCAAAGCGATCGCGGCAGCGACCCCACCGCTCGTACTAGCACGGTACCGCGCGAGTGCGAGCGCCGCTCCACCAGCCTCGGGCGAATCGGGGAAATCGGAGAGGATGCGCTCCCGGATTCGCGCCGCCTCGCTCAAAAGCTGCCCGCGCTGGGCGATCCGAGCTGCCTGGGCGAGCACTGGCGGATGATCGTCCGGTACGATGGAATCCACACCCTCCATCAACGCACGTGTGGCCTCCGACGGCTGTCCTCTGTGCGCTCGTACCCCCGCCGTAGCGAGCAACTCCGCCCCTTCAGGCGAAAGGCGCCCCATCAGGCCTGCGAGCTGGATGACCTCCGTAGCGTCCGAAGGCTCCAAGCCGGGCAGCGCGAACAGAAGTGCTCGCCGGCCCTCTTCCACCTCGCCGGCGTCGAACAGGAGATACGCTCGCTCGATGCCACTGCGTGGGCCTTCGATTCCATCGAGCACAGCTGCGGCACCCGCAGCGTCTCCGCGCACCAACAACCCCGCCGCGACGGTCGCGGCCAGATCATCGAGTTCAGGCGCGTCTGGGAACTCATCCCGGAAGTCCCTCAATAGTTCTCCGAGTAGTTCTGGTTCCGCTTCGGCCCCCTCGAAACGGATGACCTGCGCGGTCGCCCGACGCCGGTCGACCGAACCTGCGGAGAACGAATCGGCGATGCGCCGTTGAGCCTCAAGAGCGGCTGCCGTGTCCCCAGCGGCGAGCGCAACATCGAGAATCCGCTGGTCGAACTGACGACGCTGCGCCGGGCTGGATGCGTTGCCGCCCAACTCGGCCAAGGCCCAGGATGCCGCCTGCGTGAGGCCCTGCTCTCTCGCTCGGCGCGCCACATCGTTGAGGAAGGTCTCACGCACACGGCCGTTCAGGTCGCCCGCGACTTCCTTGGACAGATCGAGCGCCTCCGGCCCCAGGCCCAGGTCGAGAGCAATACTCGCGCCCGCGCGCCGCTTGGGCAGCCCATCGGAACGAGAGAGCGCACCAACCAGACGGCGCGCAGCTTCCTCTCTGTCCTGCGTCAGTCCCTGAACTCGCCGAGCGATCGCAGCGGTCTGCCCGCCATCGTCTCCGATCGCACGAGCCCACTCGTCCACGGCTCCCTCATAGTCTCCAGTCGTGACGAGCATATCGCCGATCTCAAGCGCGAGCGCATCACCGCCCGCGGCATCTCGGCCCTTTCGAAGGACCTGCAACGCACGATCCGATCCGAAGGCGCGCTCATACACACGGGCGACCTCTCGGTACGGGACCTCACTAGTGGGGTCCAGGTCGAACCAACGTTCAGCTTCATACTCGAGAGCATCGAGAGAATCGAACTCCATGAGCACACGCAATTTCAGATAGCGCACGCCCGACGAAGTCGCGTCCCGCTCGAGAAACGCATCCACGACATCGAGGATCTCGGCGGTCTCACCCTTTGCACGAAGCACTCGTTCGAGCGCGAACAGCCCACCCGAGGATGCGGGGTCGGCCTCGAGCAACTGACGCAGGACGGACTCCGCGCCGTCGAAGTCGCCACGCGACTCCCGTCCCGCAGCGTCGCGAAGCAAGCGGCCCTCGTCAGTCCCACGCCGGAGCTGGCCCATGGCGGGTGTGGAGCAGAGCAAGAGCAGCATCATGGTCGCTGCGCTCGGCCGGAGTCGGCCCAGGCATATCATCACCCGCCTCCTCCAAGGCTGCGAAGTCATGATCCACCTCCGCCGCGGTTGAGGCGCTCGAAGTATTGAAGCACGAGCTGGCGCACGGCAGGGCTCAGCCCCTGCAGCTGGGCCGCGTCAGGTAATTGGAAGCGACGTGCTCCGAGTTGGTCAGCGGTGAGCGCCTCGATCTCGCCGCGCTCGAATACAGCGGGACTCTCGGATTCCCGCTCCTCCGACTCCTCCTCACGCTCAAGCGACCGCCCAGCGTCGAGCAACCTGTGGAAGAGGCGCTCCTGCCGCTGCGTGACCTCCGGCGTGAGGCGCCCCTGAGCGAGCTGCTCGGCGAGCGCCTCTGCTTCCGCCGCGAGCTGTTCAAGGTCTCCGAGTGACTCCTCCGCGCCCGGCTGATCCGCCAGCTCACCGAGGTCGGACGCGACTGACTGCTGCCCCTGCGACATCTCTTGCAGTTGTTGCTGCATCGCCTGCTCGCCGAGCTCGAGCGGCATGATCTGTCCAGTCTCGTTCATCAGATCGCCTTGCTCCTGCGCGAGCTGCTCGAGCTGCTGCGCCATGTCGCCGGCCTGGCCCTCTCCTTGCTCCCCCATTCCCTCCGCGCCGGCGATCGCTGCCAGCGCGAGCTGGTTGAGGTCTCCTATCGCCTGCCCGGCCTGCGCGTGCGGCGAAGGCGTAGAGCCTCGGCGACTCTGCATGGCCTCGATGGTCTCCTGGATCGATTCCATCGCACGCCCCATCTGCGCGGACAGCTCCTGGTTTCCTTCCATCGCCCCCTGGGCCTCGGACTGGAGGTTTTCGGCCATGTTCTCGACCCCCTCCAAGAGCGATGCCTCGTCCCCACGCATTCCAGCGACCTGCTCTTGGCTGGATCCGCGCATCCGCTCACGCAGCTCCGTCTGCCTGCGAGCCAGGGACAGCGCATCGTCGGCTGCCTGGTTGAGCGCGGCCTCGGCAGCCTCCGCCTGCTGCTCCGCCATCTGCTCCTGTGCCTGCTGCAATTGCTCCGCAACGTCCTCGACACGCTCAGCTGCCTCCTCCGCTTGATCAGCGGCCTCCTGATTCTCGCCTCGCTTCGCTTGCTGCTCCGCCTGCTCCATCTGTTCCTGCGCCTGCTGCAACGATTCCCGCGCCTCCTGCACGCCCGCGGCAGCTTCCTGTTCCTCGATGTCCCCGAGTCGCTCCTCGAGCCTCTCCATCTGCGACTCTAGCTGATCGGCACGCGCTGCGAGGTCCTGCTGCTGTTCCGCGCGCAGCTCGGGGTTGTCCTCTTCCTGCATAGCGTCGGCCAATGCCTCTTCCTGGCGCGCAAGCTCTTCGGCCTCGCTGGTGGTCGCCCGGAAATCCTGCTCCACGGCGGCGCGCCGGAATCGTTCCAGCGCCTCCTCCAATCGTTCGCGAAACTCCTCCTGCTGCTCAGCCAGTTCACTCAGAGACTCGTTGGCTCGGCTCAAATCGTCCTGATCCAACGCTTCGGTCATCTCGTCCATGCGTTGCTCGAGCTCACTCCCGGTCAGTTCTCGGAGTAGCTCCTGGAGTTCCTCGAGCTCTCTCGAGAGCCCCGGATCCGCTTGTCCGGCGTCCGCCATCAAGCGCTCGAGTTCCTCCAATTCAGCGGCCATCGAGTCGGCTGCCGCGCTCATCTCCTCCTGATTTTCGAGCGCCGCTTCCAACTCCTCACGCTGCTCGAAGTCCGGCTGGCCATCTTCCTGACCCCGAGTGTCTGGCTGCACGGCGTTCTCGAGCGCCTGATCCCGATTCTCTTCCGCCCTGCGGGCTGCTTCCTCCGCGAGCTCAGCGAGCTTCTCGGCAACGTCCTCGAGCTGCTGCTCCGCGGCACGCTGCATCTCGGCGGCGGCCGGCATGCGTAGCACATACTCCCGAGTCGACGCGGCCTGACCTGATGGAGCGTTGTCGATTGCCCTGGCATAGTACCGAACGGTGTCACCAGGCAGAAGACCCCAGCTCGTCAGGTCCAGGAGTGGCCGTGCGAGCGCTGCGCGTGTGCCACCGAGGTCCAGGCCCTGGATAATCGGCTCGTGGCGGTAACCGAACGCGGTGACCCTCCACGCGACGAGCTCCATGCGCCGAAGACCGTAGTCGTCGGTCGCCTCTAGCACGAGCGGCTGGCGAAGGTTGAGCGGCAAGATCGTGTCGGTGCCAGGCACCGGGATCGCCACCTGCGGCGCCGAGTCAGGCACGAGCGAGATCAGCAGCGGGTCTGGCTGGATCTCGGCTGGGTCACCAGCCTCATCTTGGAACGACCATGAGAACACGCCATCTGCGCGCGGCGTCCATGCCCCTTGGAATCCGCTTCCCTCGACTTGCAGTTCGATCGCAGTCGTGCCGGTCGAGTCCTCGAGCAAGGCTCGCGAAAGTGGCCGGCTCGCACGTCCCTCCAGCGTCAGGCGAGACCCGGTGGGCAGACGCAACGGTGGCGGATCTCCCCGATACTCGTCCGGCGGCAGCCCGGTGTGCGTGGGGTATACCACGCTGAGAACAAAATCGCTCACGAACAGCGGGTCGACAGGGATGATCGAATACGTCTCGGTCTCACTTCCGTCTTCGCCTCGCACGCGATACTCGATCGGCGAACCGATGGCTTGGAAGAGGTGCGAAGCACGGTCCTGCGCGAGCTCGAGCGTCTCGGTGCGCGCTATGTCCCCCGCCGCCTGCCAGGACAGCAACACGGTAACCCGCCCAGGGGCCTCCACCGTGAGGCCGACATCGGTGCCACGTGGGACCTCTATGTTGCCGGGCAAAACCAGCATGGCAGGCAGGACAGGGTCCTTCATGAGACCGAGCGGCGACGAGAGGCCAGCCCAAGCTCCCAGCGATTGATCAGGCGTGGCTACCGCCAGGCCTATCGCGAGAACTGCGAGAACCGAGAAGGCCGCGAGCCCTCGCCGCGTCCAGACAGCGAGTATCTTGCCCATCTCGCCCGATAGAGCCTCGGGGGAGCGCTCGCTGAGCCTAGCCACCGCTCGCTCCGCAGCGCGTGCGGCAAGCGCGCGCGAGACTCCAGCGGGAATCTCACGCGACAGCTCCAAACTGCCACGAACGACTCCAGGCCCTAGGCCCGCGGCGCGCTCCATGGTCTCGGAGAGCGGCCCTTCGGCCAACCACCGCATAGCCCCAGCCCGATGTGCCCACCACGCGGCCAGCGCGAGCACCAAGATCATCGCATCCAGCTGCGCGGGCACGTCACTGCCCTGTCGCCAGCCTTCGGGACCGGCCAGCATCCACGCCGCGATGAGTACGAGGCCCACGACCGCGCCCGCCCACACGCCGAGAGCCATCGCAGCGCGCCTTCTCAGGTGACCGCGAACCTCCTGGACCTCACCGTCCAACCGCTTGCTGGCAGGACTCACGAAACGGCCTGACCCAACACGTATAGGAATAGGTTCACGCCCATGCGGAACGCCGTCTCCCGAAGATCTTCAGCATCGCCGTGCACGTCCTCGTCTTCCCATCCATCTCCCAGATCCGATTCGTAAGAATAGAACACCACCAACCGCCCCCCGAGGAAGACCCCCAAGGCCTGCGGAGGGTTGCCGTCATGCTCATGAATCTTGGGCAACCCGTCCGGGAGGTCGTAGAAAGTATGGAAGACCGGGTGGTCAGACGGGATCTCGGTTAGCTCAGCGTCCGGAAAAATTAGAGCGATCTCCTCTCGGAACGACTCGTCGAGGCCGTAGTTGTCATCGGCGTGGAGGAATCCTCCCGACGTGAGATACTCTCTCAACTGGGCCCGCTCCGCCGGGGAGAATCGTACGTCGCCGTGCCCGGTCATGTAGAGGTAGGGGTAGTCGTACAGCGTGGGATCGAGCGGTCGCACGTTGACCTCACGGCGGGCGACCGGGATCCCGGTCCGCTCCCGAATCGCGGCGAGCAGATTCGGCAACGACGACGCGTTGGCATACCAATCGCCCCCGCCCTCGTATTGCAGGCGGGCGATCGTGATCGAATCGCCAGACGAGGGCTCGAGATTCGCCACGCCAGGCGTCAAAAAAGTCGCCAAAAGGATCCAGGTCATGCGTGTGTCTTTCCGTCCACCGGATTTGTCTAGGAGTCGTCGGAGTCGTGGACAATACGGTACGCGTCATTGCGCGATAGGTCGAGGCGGGCTGCGATTTCTTTCGCTGCTGCCGACGGCTTCATACCCTCTGTGGCAAGTTCGAGTGCCAATGCCCTTCCTGCCTCCAGCCTCGCCTCGCGGTCCGCTTCAGACAGGCCGGGGGGCCTCGCGGCCACAACGACAGTGACCTCGCCCTTGGGCGGATGTTCTCGGTAGTGCGCCGTGACGTCCACGAGGCATCCTCGCCGGACCTCCTCATGCACCTTCGTCAATTCACGCGCCACAGCCACCGGCCTGTGCGCGCCGCATTCCTTCGCGAGATCCTCGAGCAAACGCACCGTCCGCTGGGGCGACTCGAACAGCACGACGGTTTCAGCGCTGGATGCTACTCTCTCGAGCAACGCCTGCCTCGACTTTCCCTTCCGGTCCGGAAAACCGAGGAAGAGAAACCGCCCCGTGGCGAGCCCGGAGGCCACCAGCGCGGCGAGCACCGCCGAAGGGCCTGGAATCGGAACGACTGTATGCCCAGCCTGGTGCACGGCTTCGACGAGTACGGCACCCGGGTCGGACACCAACGGCGTGCCCGCATCTGAAACGAGCGCTAGATCTTCACCTGCACTCAACCACGCCAGCACGCTCTCGATACGCACACGCTCGTTGTGAGCATGCAGCGATACGAGAGGCGCCTTGGCGCCCGCGTGCTCGGCGAGCACGCGGGATCGCCTGGTGTCCTCCGCGAGAATCCGATGTACCGATCGGAGGGTTTCCTCCGCCCGGGGACTTACGTCCGCCAGGTTCCCGATCGGCGTGCTCACTAGGTATAGGATGGCCACGCGGAAAGGCTACAGATGCTCTAGGATTTTCTCCTCAAGCTGCGGACGCGGAACCGCACCGATGACCTTATCGACCAGTTCTCCGTCCTTGAAGAACAGGATGCTCGGGATCGACGTCACCCGAAAACGTGTCGTCACGCTCGGGTTGGTGTCCACGTCGACCTTCCCGACCCGCAGTCCCTTCTCCTCATACTCCCCCGCGAGCTCTTCCACGATCGGGGCAACCATCTTGCACGGCCCACACCAGGTCGCCCAAAAATCGATCATCGTCAGCCCTTCGCCGCCCTCGATCTCCTCCGCAAAGTTCGCGTCGGTAACTTCAAGAATCGCATCACTCGTTGCCATTTCGGCTCTCCTTATCAGCTTACTTCCATGTTTCAATCACTAGAGACGAACCGCCCACTGGACCACGTAGGCATCGCCGTTCCTTCCCTGGAAGAGGCGTGTCACCTCTTCGAATCACTTCTCGGGGTGACCAGTTCCCCGCCTGAAGTGCTAGAGGCCCAGGGAGTCCGCGTCGCCTTCGTCGGCGCTGTGGAACTCCTCGAGCCACTGAACTCCGAAACCACCATCGGTCGTTTTCTCAAACGTCGGGGTCCGGGACTCCACCACCTCGCGTACCGTACCGATGACATCGCGTCCGAACTCATCCGTCTCGAGGCCCAAGGCCTCGAACTAATCGACCGGATCCCACGCCCAGGAGCCAACGGGCATCTGGTCGCTTTCCTCCACCCCTCCAGCACGCAAGGAGTGCTCATCGAGCTAGTCCAGCACTCCCTCTAGGCGCTCACGCGGGCCCCGGTACCTAACAAACTCGTGAGGGTTCCCACCTGAGCCGAAGGCTTACCTTCCGAGCATCACGCGCTCGAGGTCGACCTCCTGTACCAACCACCGCCCCCACTCGCCTGGACCACAAGGAAAGGCACGTCGGGGACGAACTCACCCTGGATCGTGAGCGTGACCGGCACCCGAGTGGTCGGCACGTCGCGGCCGGCGACCATCTCTTCGCGCACGATCCGGTAGTTCTCGTGAATCAGAATCGATGAAATCGCATTCATTCGGATCTCGACACTCTGACGGGTCCGACACGAGTCACCGCCGAACCACGATCCGATCTTCTTGAACATGCACCCGAAGCTGCCGCCGGCATCCAACATCGGTCCGTCGGGCGTCCCGAATAGGCGGCCCATGGTACTCAGGTCTCGCGCATTCGCCGCTTGCAGAAAGCGCTCCACGGACAGTTGGGGCGCGACGGCTGCTGCCGCCCCGGGCGGCAGCACCTGGGTGGTGCACGCCGCCGGGAGGATCGCGATAGCCAGCCACATCAAATGGCGTAGCCCGAACGCGTGGGTCGATCCACTCATTGCCAGTCCTTGTACGCGGTTGCAGAAGGCCCCCGCAATGTCGACAAATCCGCGATGGGCCGGAAGGCCTGGCTGGCCCCTGCTTCGAGGATCCTCTATGCAGGTGGCGGGGGCACGGCCTCAAAGCGTCATCTAGCGTCGCGCCGGACCCACTCAGATCCTGGGACTCTTGGACCCCATCGACCCCATGAGGGATATCAAGTCCACGAACGGGCGCCTGAATCCTGACGAGCCGATCTTACAGAAGGCCAGCTTGATCGCTACGCCCCAGACCACGACCTAAGAAGAGGTGCCGGACCAGCTTGCACGCCATCCCGCTTCGCGCTTCGCGCGCCTGGACGTTTCTGGCCATAGGTGTCGCTGTGTCCCTGTCCGCATGCGGCGGTGACACCGCCGGCTTGGACAAAGCCAGCATCATGGACCGGGCTGGCTTCGTGGCCGCTTTTGTCGACCTGCGTGCCGCCGCGCTGGTTACCGAGGACGGGGAGATCACGGACGAATCTCGTGCCGAGGTGCTAGCTCGTCACGGCACCAGCGAGGAGGGCCTTCTCGATTTCGCCGAGTACCACGCGGAAGATCTCCCCTTCATGCGTCAGGTCTGGGACGAGATCGAGGTGCTGTTGGAGGCGCGACGCGTGGGGATGGAGGTCGGGGGGAGCGGGTAACAGCGGAAGCCAAGACCCGCCGCTAGCTGCCACCCCCTCCCGGCCCGCTCGGAACCGACATGCCGAGCGCGAGAGCCTCCCTACCGCCCAGACTCACCCCGAAGCGAACGACCCAGCCGGACGTCAGACTCAGGTCGATACCAGCGTCCAGCGAAGCGTCGAGCGCTACCGTCTCATCGTCCAATGACGTGAAGTCCAGAGCGATGTGACCGCCCACATACGGCGAGAAGACGGCGGAGTCCCCCTCTCCGGTCTACCCCGCGACGATGCCGAGGGGAACGGACACGATGACGTCGTCGCCGATGCCTGCGCCGACACCTGTCCACCAAAGAACGTCGATATCCGCATCCTCTAGACCTCGAGTGAGCGCGCCGGACAAATCGATACCGCCGCCAAGAGCCAAGCCACCGTCGGCCCCTTCACCCACCATCGCTCGATACCCCATATCGACCCGCCCACGGGAATGTCGCCACGTGGCGAGCGCGCCGATGCCGTCGCCGGGCTCCGGGTTCGTTAGAAAGATCGCTAGGCCGTTCGGCGAGGCAGGGCCGATCAGTGGCGGACCATCCCACGCGACCTGGCCAGAGAGCAATGCCAAAAGCGGAATCGTGAAGAGCGGGCGACGCACGTGGTTCCTTCGACGACATCGATGGTCGAAGTGCGTCGACTCATCGAGCCCGAAATGATGATCGAGATCGAGGCCGACGCAATCGCTGTCGGAAGTCCGAGCTTCGAGGCGGATGCTTTTGTGTAGCGCTTGCCCAATAGCGGCAGCATACCTACCTGTGAGGAAGTAGCCCCTCCCCCGCCGTGCCGATCTCTGGAGGTTCGAAGATGCGTACTCTACTACCGAACGCCCTCGCCTTGTCTCTCATGCTATGTGCATTCCTCTTCCCTGAGCGCGCCACGGCGCAGGGCGGGCCAAGCCACGCCCATATCGGTCACGTCGCGGACGCCTTTCGGGGCACGCCCGACGGAATGGGTCTTCTGCCCGCCGCGATGGCCGAAGCGCAGGTCGTGGCTCAGCACGCTGGCTTCGCGGCTCGCGATCTGACCGATCTCGACGCCATGCAGCGCCACATGGGCCATGTGCTCAACGCGCTCGACCCAGCTGAAGAGGAGAACGGACCCGGACTAGGGTACGGTGTGCTGCCGGCCATCAACGGTGCCGTGCGCCACATCGAGCTGGCCGCTGCCTCGGAGGGTGCATCGGACGGCGTGAAGACTCACTCCGGCCACGTGGCGACGTCGGGCAAAAACACGGCGGAACGTGCGGAGCGTGCGGTCGCCTTGGCCAAGAGCATCATGGAGGCGGAGTCAGCCGCTGACGCCACGCCGATGATGGAGGAGCTCGTCGCTTTGGCTGAGCAGCTGGTGGCTGGGCTCGACGCCAACGACGACGGCCGGGTCGGTTGGCAGGAAGGCGAGGGCGGCATCGAGCAGGCACAGACGCACCTCGGCCTGATGAAACGAGGCGAGGGGATCGGGAACTAGGCTACTCCCACTCGATCGTCGCGGGCGGCTTAGAGCTCACATCGTAGGTCACGCGGTTCACGCCTCGCACTTCGTTGATGATTCTCGTAGAGATGCGAGCGAGCACCGCAGGCGGGAACGGATACCAATCGGCCGTCATGCCGTCGCGGGACGTCACCGCGCGAAGGGCGAGTACGTTCTCGTAGGTGCGGGCGTCGCCCATGACACCGACCGACTGAACCGGGAGCAGCACCGCGAACGCCTGCCATATCTCGTCGTACAGCCCGGCACTACGGATTTCTTCCAGGTAGATCGCGTCGGCATCGCGTAGCGTCGACAGACGCTTCTCAGTGATCTCACCGATGATGCGAATCGCGAGGCCTGGCCCCGGGAATGGGTGACGTCCGACGAAGTGGTCAGGCAAGCCGAGCTCGCGACCGACCTGACGAACTTCGTCCTTGAAGAGTTCGCGGAGCGGCTCGATGAGCTCGAAGGGCATGTCTTCCGGCAGGCCACCGACGTTGTGGTGGCTCTTGATGGTAACTGACGGTCCCCCTGCCGAGACCGACTCGATAACATCCGGATATAGAGTGCCTTGCACGAGGAACTTCGCGCCGGTCCCCTCTCGCTCGGCCGTCGCCTCGAAGACCCGAATGAAGCGCCCCCCGATCGCTTTTCGCTTGGCCTCCGGATCCGTGACGCCTTCCAGATCTCCGAGGAATAGCTCCCTGGCGTCTTCCACCACGAGCTTCATCTCGTAGCGAGACCGAAACATGTTCTCGACCTGGTCCCGCTCGTGTTTTCTCAGCAACCCGTGATCGACGAAGATGCAGGTAAGTCGGTCTCCAATCGCTCGGTGGACGAGCACCGCCGCGACGGACGAGTCCACCCCGCCCGAGAGCCCACAGATGACGTTCGCATCGCCGACCTGCTCCCGGATCCGGGCGATGGTGTCGTCGACGAAAGCACCCGCTGTCCAGGTGGGACGGCAAGACGCGACTTCGAACAGGAAGTTCGAGAGGATCTCGTCCCCCCGGTCCGTATGGGCGACCTCTGGGTGGAACTGGACGGCGCAGACCGGACGGTCGGTTGCGCGGAAGGCCGCCACGGGCAGGGTGTCGGTCGACGCCAACGCTTCGTACCCGGGTGGTGGCTCGTCGACGTGGTCTCCGTGAGAGCACCAGATGGTCGTCGACTCCCCAGCCTCGAATCCAGAAAAAACACCATCGTTCACCTGCACATTGAGTTCGGCTCGTCCGTATTCGCAACGACCGTGTTCGACTCGGCCCCCCTCGAGGTGCGCGATGAGGTGGAAACCGTAGCAGATGCCGAGCACGGGAATTCCAGAGTGCAGTAGCTCGCGGTCCGTCGTGGGCACGTTGTCGTCATAGACCGATGACGGCCCTCCGCTCAAGATGACCGCCGCCGGATTCCAGTCGCGGATCCACTCCAGCGAGCGAGTAGGAGGATGGATCTCACAATAGACGCGTTCTTCCCGGATGCGGCGCGCGATGAGCTGGGTGAACTGCGATCCGAAGTCTAGGATCAACACCCGGTCGTGCTCTTGGCTCATCAATAGGCCCTTGCCCAAGCTGCCTCGGTCACCGAGTCACCTTCGCCGGAAACGCATTTCTCCGGGGTCGAATCGGACCGAAACTCCTCGTCCGGCAGAACTCGGATCGTGGCCTTCATGCGCTCCTTCACAGCCTCCTCCACCGCGGGGTCACCGCTCCATCCGGTGAACACGAAGCCTGCGCCATCCTCGAACGCCTCTTCCATCTCGTCGAGACTACCAACGCCGCGCACAGTATTAGCCTCTCGGCGCTCTAAAGCGGCCTGAAGCAACTCGGTCTGGAACGCCTCCAACCGCGCTGGGAGCTCGGCGAGCGCCTGAGCTTCGGGGAGGAACGCTTTGCGCTTCTCACCCTCCGAAGTCAACCGCCGGGCAAGAGCCACCTCACCCTCGGCGAGGTCTCTGGGCCCGATCTCGAGACGGAACGGAGCGCCCTTTCGTTCCCATTCGAAATACTTGGCGCCGGGCGACAGATTGTCCCTGGCGTCCAACTTCACTCGAACGCCGCTCTCCTTGAGCTGAGCGACGATCTCGTCCGCTTTGTCTCGAACCGGCCCGGCATCGTCACCTCGCAGGATCGGTACGACGACGACCTGAACCGGGGCGAGCCTAGGCGGCACCACCAGACCATCATCATCGCCGTGTGTCATCACGAGCCCACCAATAAGACGGGTCGAGACGCCCCACGAAGTGTTCCAAGCGAACTCCTCCTGGCCGGCCTCGGACTGGAACGTCAGCTCAAACTGCTTCGCGAAGTTCTGGCCGAGGAAGTGAGAGGTGCCCGCCTGCAGCGCCTTGTTGTCCTTCATGAGGGCTTCGCACGCATAGCTGCGTACCGCCCCGGCAAACTTCTCAGACTCGGACTTGAGCCCGGTCAGCGGCGGCATAGCAATCCACTCCTCCATGAACTTCCGATACAGGCCCAGGATGAGCCGCGTCTCCTCCTCGGCCTCCTCTGCCGTGGCGTGCGCCGTGTGCCCTTCTTGCCACAAGAATTCGGAAGTGCGCAGGAATAGCCTGGGACGTAGCTCCCAGCGCATGACATTGGCCCACTGGTTCATGAGCACCGGTAGGTCGCGGTAGCTCTGCACCCACTTGGCATACATCGCGTAGATGATCGTCTCGGACGTGGGGCGAATCACATAAGGTTCCTCGAGCTGCTTACCGCCGGCTTGCGTCACCACAGCGAGTTCGGGGGCAAAGCCTTCCACATGCGCCTTCTCGCGCTCGATGAAACTCATCGGGATCAGGAGCGGGAAGTATGCGTTCTCATGCCCCGTCTCCTTGAACATGCCGTCCAAGGCGCTTTGCATGTGCTCCCAGATACCGTAGCCCCACGGCCGAATAACCATGCTGCCGCGTACAGGCGAGTGATCAGCTAGCTCGGATCTCAGCACGACTTCGTTGTACCACTTGGCGAAGTCGTCCTGCTGTGGTGTCAGCTTCTTATTGTCAGCCATCGTCTTCTTCAGGATTTCTTGGAGTCTTGGTACGAGCGGCGCGCTCGTCCCTTCGCATGCGCATGAGGCCGATGACGCCCGGGACAACAAACAGCACCATGGACATCACCATCCAGATCGATCGGAAGCCGTAATCAACCGTCGGAGCGATCAACCACGCAACGGCTGCCCCCCCTCCGATCGCCAAGGCCATCGCACCCGCAATGATGACCCATTCAAGTATATCGAGTCGTCGAATCGCGCGAGCCGCGACTTCGTGCGCCACCTGAGCATCTCGCTGGGTGCGCGTGCGCTCGTTCACCCGAGCTCGTCCAGCGGGGTCTCTCGTTGCTCCCCCGATGCCATGTCACGCACGAGCACGCAATCACGGGCCAGCTCGTCCGGACCGAGGATCACTACCGTTCGAGCCCCTTCCTTCGCCGCAGCCTTCATCTGCTTGCCCACGGCTCGTGCGCTGAGCGGATACGCCACGGTTTTGCCACCCTCGCGAAGCCGATGAGCGAGTCGGAGCGCCGCCGGCCTCTGCTCTTCCGAGATCAAGACGAAGAAATAGTCCAGAGATCGCTCATATGCCGGTACCAGGCCGCGGTCCGCGAGCAGTTCGCCTAACACGACGTCACCCATGCCGAATCCCACCGCGGGCAGCGCCTCACCACCCACGAGCTCGAGCAGCCGGTCATAGCGTCCACCACCGCAGATAGCGCGTAATTCGCCTTTGCGATCGAAGAGTTCGAACACGATACCGGTGTAATAGGCGAGCCCACGCACGATCTTGAGATCTACGTCCACGAAATCGCTGAGGCCCATCGCCTCGAGCGATCCGACGTACTCGCGAAGCGGCTCCAGCGCCGGGCCGACATCGTCCCGGTCCCCGTAGCGGTCCTCGAGCGCGTCGAGCCGGGAGTCATCGAGCAAAGCCAAGATCTGGTCCGCGGCAGTGGCGTCCAGGCCTAGCTCATCCGTCAGGTGGGTCCGAGACTTGTCTCTCGGTTGACGCTCGAGTTTGTCCACCAGGGCGAAGGTGCCCGGGAGCTGAGCCTCCGTAACGCCCAGCGCCCCCAAAAGAGCGGTCAGCAGTCGTCGATCGGATACGCGGGCGACGAAATCCGCGGAGGTCAGGCCGAGAGCTCGCAATCCGTCGATGCCGACCGCGACTACCTCCACGTCCGCCGCGACACCGGACTCACCGATGATGTCGACGTTCCATTGGAAGTGCTCCTTCAATCGTCCACGCTGCTGCCGCTCATATCTGAACAGCTGGGGGATGCTGAACCACCGGATCGGCTTGCTCATACCGCGGCTGCGGTCGCCGAGGATGCGGGCCAAAGAAGGCGTCATCTCGGGGCGAAGCGTCACATTGCGCTCGCCCTTGTCCACGAAGTTGTACAACTGCCCGACGATCTCCTGTCCGCTCTTCTCCACGTACAGGTCGAGAGATTCGAGCGGCGGACCATCATACTCCAAAAAACCGTAGCGCTGGGAGGTTCGGCGCCACGCATCGAAAATCAGAGATCGGAGAGCAAGGTCTTCCGGTGGAAAGTCCCGAAACCCCGGAAGCCTCGCGAAAGCTGAGCTTGCCATGATGGCGCGGAATCTAGCGCGGGGCGCAATCTGTGCCCACCACCGATTCGCATGACGGGCCGGAGGCCGAGCTCGAACGGACGGCTAAGGGCAACCTCAGCAGATTTCCCAAGGCCTGCTAGCGCCCCGACAATGGCTCCCGACCGAGCAGTTGCAGTGCACTGCCGACCGTGTGTACGGAGCCCGTGACGACCACTGTGCCCTGTCCGGCTTCACGCCGAGCCTGTGCAAACGCGCGCTCAAAGTCTTGCTCGACAGTAACCCGGGTCGTCCGCCGCACCGCATCAGCCGCCTCCTTGGGGCTCCACCGCCGCTCCGACGGAGCCGACGGAGGCTGCGTCAGCACTGCGGCATCGGTCCTGGAGAATAGAGGCGGCAGCATGCTGCGCCAGTCCTTGTCACCCAAGACGCCGACCAGCACGACCAGCGGCCGAGGCAGCTCGAGGCGATCGATGGTATCGACCAACGAAAGAATGCCCGCCGTGTTGTGGGCGACGTCGAAGAGCCAGGTCAGACCGTCGATGACCTCGATCTCGTCGCGGCCATGGTACTCGACCGCGCACACACCGGCCCTGATGGCATCGGCGTCCGGTCGTAGCTCGTCTGGTAGGTACTCGAGTACTTCAATTGCCAACGCCGCGTTCGTCGCCTGATGACGTCCCACGAGAGGCGTCTCGATCTCTAGTCGGCCCCATGCATGAGTGTCCAACCCGAATCTCGTGTGGTCGGCCGCGACTTCTAGATCCTCAACGGCGCTCGAGTCGACGGTCACGAGTGGCGCTCCGATCTCGCGCGTCACGTCACGCAAGACCCCCAGCAATGCGGGGTTCACCTCGGCCGTCACCAAAGGGACACCAGGCTTCACGATCCCAGCCTTCTCCCATGCAATCTTTTCGAGTGAGTCCCCGAGATAATCAGCGTGGTCCATCGCGATGTTCGTGACGGCGGCTACCTCGGGCCTGAGCACATTCGTGGCGTCCAGTCTACCGCCCAGACCGACCTCGATCACTCCGACGTCCACTGACGCACGCTGGAAGGCGTGGAACCCCAGAACCGTCACGGCCTCGAAGAACGTGAGGCCGAAGCGCATGACCGCAGCCGTTACCTCTTCGGCCCGAGCAAGTATCTCTTCCTCCTCGAGCGGCTGCCCACCAACCAGGATACGCTCGCGAAAGGAGCACAGGTGTGGTGAGGTGTAACAGGCCGCCTTCAGGCCACTCGCGTTCAGCACAGAGGCAAGCGTGGAGGCCACGGAGCCCTTCCCGTTCGTCCCTCCGATATGGATCGTCGGATACGCAAGATGCGGGTCACCCAGCGATTCGAGCGCGCGAACCGTCCGCTCCAGGCCCCAATGCACGCCCGTAGCAAGCGGGGGGAACAGCCGCCCGACCAGGGCGTCCGCGAAGTGGAGGTCGAGTCGGTCCGGCGTAGAGAGGCCGGAGCCGACTACTCGGTCCATCCGGCGAACTGGTGTCGAAGGATGAGCGCCACAGTGTCCTTCAACTCACGGCGATCAACGACGCGATCGATCATGCCGTGCTCGAGAAGGAATTCAGAACGCTGGAACCCCTCCGGCAGCTCTTGTTTGATCGTCTCTTCGATCACTCTCGGGCCAGCGAATCCGATGAGCGCATCGGGTTCGGCGAGATTCACGTCGCCGAGCATAGAATGCGAGGCCGTCACCCCCCCGGTCGTCGGGTTGGTCAGGATCGACACATACGGGATCGACGCCTCGTGAAGGCGCGCAAGAACCGCCGAAGTCTTCGCCATCTGCATGAGTGAGAGCATGCCTTCCTGCATGCGCGCTCCACCTGAAGCGCTCACGATCAGGAACGGGATCCCTCGCTCGAGCGCGATGCCACCGGCGCGTGCGATCTTCTCTCCCACCACGGATCCCATCGAGCCGCCGATGTAACCAAAGTCCATGACCGCGATCCCGATATCGATCCCGTCCAGCTGGCCGGTACCAGAAATGACCGCCTCGTTCTTGCCCTTGGCTTCGGCTGCGGCAATGCGGTCCGGATAGGTCTTCAAATCCTCGAAGCCGAGCGGGTCTGATGCGCGAAGATGCGCATTGACCTCCTCAAACGTGCCGCTGTCGACGAGGATGCTGAGATACGCCTCGGCGGCGACCTGGAGATGGTGGCCGCAGGTCGGGCAGACGTTCAGGTTTTGGGCCAACCGCTCCCGGTAGAGGATCTCGCTGCAGCCGGGACACTTGTCGAACACGTCAGCGGGAAGGTCCCGCTTGTCCTGGGCCCTGAGAGGCTTTTTGTCCTTTCGGAACCACGCCATGCGACTTCCTATCGTTCGTGGGCCACTCGGACGGCGATCGCGGCGGCGACCCAGGACATCAGGAGGAACGTGCCGCCATAACTCACGAAGGGCAGCGGGATCCCAGTGATCGGCACGACCCCAACGGTCATACCGACATTTACGAAGATGTGGACGATCCAGGCCCCGAAGATACCGAGCAGGACTAGGCTGGCAAAGGGATCCGGGGACTGCTCGGCCATGCGGACCAAGCGCAGGAGGATGAAGCCGAATCCGAGGATCACCGCCATCGTGCCCAAGAACCCCAATTCTTCGCCCACCACGCTGAAAATGAAGTCCGTGTGCTGCTCCGGCAGAAAATCGTATCGCTTCTGCGAACCCATGGTGAAGCCCTGTCCGGTCAAGCCGCCACTACCAACCGCCACCTTCGACTGAATGACCTGATACCCTGCCCCACGCGGGTCGACCCCAGGGTCGAGGAAGACCAGGATTCGGTTCTGCTGGTACGGCTTGAGGGACTCCCAGAGCGGTCGCGAGATCGTGCCGGCGGCGACGTTGGCCAACACCACCACGACGGACTCGAAGAGAAACAGGCGGGGCCGATACAGACAGAGGAATATGACCACGCCGACCATGTAGGCCGACCAGATCCGTGTATCGAAGGAGAGCATCAGTCCCACCGCTGGACTCGCCACAAGCAACAGCAGCGCCACCGGGGTACCCGCCCAGAACAAGATCGCAAAGAGGATTCCGCCGAACGCCATCGCCGTGCCCAGATCTGGCTGTAGCATGACGAGCGCAATCGGGAGTCCCACGAGCGCCGACGGTAGCAGCAGGTCGCGCAGGGAGGTGAGCGGCTCTCTCCGCTGGGAAAGAACGCGAGAAAGCATCAGAATCGTCGCGATCTTAGCGACTTCCGAAGGCTGAAACCCAAATCCACCGATACGAATCCAGCTTTTTGCTCCGGCGGCAGTTCCCGAGCCCGTCCCGATGACGAGAGTAATCGCCAGCAGGAGAATCCCGATCACATAAGACGGGACCGCGACCCATTCGATCCACCGCAGCGGCACTCGCGCGAGGCCGGTGAAGGCCACCAGCGCGATCGCAAACCATGCGGCCTGCTTGATCCACGCGTCTTGCGTCACCGCATTCGGGATGTGGACTACGCCCGCAGAGTAGATCATCGCGACTCCGAAGATCGTCATCGCGGAGATGCCAAAGACGAGCAGGGGGTCCACCGCCCACCGTTCTAGCAACCGGGTCACCGCGTACCGCCACTCGCTGGATAGCGGTCGCGGTACCACGCGGGCACTGGGCCCCGCATGAGGTGTTCGCGGTACGTCTGTACGGAATCGATCGGGATTCCGTATTTCTTCCGCAGGTAGAAAGCAGCGGTCTTAGCAACGATCGGCGCTGCGACCCCGGAACCGGTCCGTCCGTGCTCAACGATCGCCACCACGACGACTTCGGGAGCGCCACCGAACGGTCCCGCCATGCCCGCAAACCATGCATGCGAGGGCGCTAGACCGGCCTGGCTCAGAGCGTGCTCAGCCGTACCCGTCTTGCCCAGGACTTCCCAGTACTCCAGCGAAGTCCCGAAGTGGGCCGTCCCTCCTGGGGCGGTCACCGCGCGTAGACCGTCGAGAAGCGCGTCCAAGTGCTCTGGCGCGAGATCGAGAGACCACCCCTCCCCCAGGTCCACGCCCTGCGCGAGGGCAGGTGTCGGCGCCGTACCGTCACGGGCGAGCGCCACGTAGAACTGGGCCATCTTTAGCGGTGTCTGGGCGTTCGGCCCCTGCCCGATCGAGAGACTGACGACCTCGCCTTCCCGTGGCGTGTAATTGAAGGGATACCGTTCCCAAAACGCTCGATCCGGTGGGAACGTGCCCTGACTCTCCTGCGGGAGGTCGATGCCACACTGCTGACTGAAGCCGATCTCGGTCGCGCGCGTCAGTAAGCGGTCCAACGTGATGCGAAGGCCAAGCTGGTAGAAATAGACGTCGCACGAGTTCCCGATCGCATCGGTCAAGTTGTTGAAGCCGTGGCCCTCGGCGAGATGACATCGGTAGCTGCGCGCACCGAACGTAAAGGAACCGGTGCAAGGAACAGGCATGTACTCGTCCGGCGTCACCACACCGAGGTCGAGTCCAATGGCCGCAGTTGCCAGCTTCCACGTCGATGCGGGCGGATATTTTCCGAGCACCGCACGATCGTACAACGGGATGTCCTCGTCCTCGTTGAGAGACGCCCACAGCTCGGTGCTGATACCGCCGACGAAGTCGTTCGGGTCATAGGACGGGGCCGAATACAGCGCGAGCACGCCACCGTCCGACGGGTCCAACGCGACCACCGCTCCGGCCATCGAGTCAGGGAAAACCGAGTGGATCCACGCCTGCAGCTCCATATCCAAGTTGAGATGGAGGTTCTGGCCTGATTCGCCAGGGTCCGTGCGCGCACCAGAGAAATCACCCACGATGCGTTGGCGAGCGTCGAATTCCAGGTACCTGAGTCCCTGCCGCCCCTGAAGGCCCGCCTCGTACTGCTTCTCGAGCCCGCCCTTCCCGACGATCATACCCTCACGGTAGAGATCGGCAGGGAACGCGTCCGAATCCAACTCGTCCGCAGTGATCTCTCCCACATATCCCATGACGTGCCCGGCGGCCTCGCCAAGCAGATAACGGCGGCGCGGCCTCATCTCGATATAGAGCCCCGGGAACTCTGCGCGCCGCTCCTGGAGCGCGCTCACGATCTCGAAGTCTGCATCGCCGTCTACGACTACTTCGCGCCCATACCGGCGCAGCGTGCCAAGAAGTCGTTCGATCCTGTCCTCGGGCAGGTCGACATACGCACTCATGCGCTCGAGTGTCTCGCGTGCCTCGTCGAGCGGACCGGGCAGCAAGGTGATGGAATACCCCGGCACGTTGTCGGCGAGGATGTCGCCATTCCGGTCGAAGATGATGCCGCGAGGCGCGGGAAGCGAAAGCTGACGGATCCGGTTCGAGGTCGACCTGAGCTCCCAAATGTCCGACCCCAACACCTGAATGCGGAAGAACGCAGCGGTGAGAAACCCCAAAAGCAGCACGATGAATATGTGCGCCCCCCGTGCCCTTCTTCCGCGCTCGTGCGCGTGATGTACGTTCACGCTGCCGCCTCCTGACGTAGCCCCGTGACCTCAAGCAACACCAAACCTACCACGGCAGCATACGCCCCTCCTGTGAGCCCCTGCACAACTACCTGATCAAAGAACGGCTGCCGCAGGGACTCACCGACCATGACCCAATGCACGAGATCTCGCGTCCACTTCCCGATCACGAAATAGGATACGAGAAAAAGCGTCGAGTCTCCAACGAAGAGATCTCTCGTCACGGCTCCGAGCGCGGCAACGATCGTCATCGCAACGCTGTTCGCACCGAACGACAGTACCGTGAGCGCATCCTCCAACAGCCCGAAGAACAGCCCCAGTCCTGCCGCTCGTCCCATGCCCAACTCCCGGGCACCAAGAAGCAGTGCGACCGTGAGCAGATCCGGCGCGGCCCGCCCAATGCCGAATCCGACATGCAGCAAAAGATGCGTGGTGGCCAGGACGGCTACGACAAACCAAACACGCGCGTCGGACTTCACCTGCGCCGTCCCCCAGCGCCTTGCACCGAATCCGGAACCTGCACCGAGTCCCGGAACTCCATCGAAGTCGACGTCGGCGCGACATCCGAGGCTGTCAGCGCAGCTGTCTCCCACAAAGCCGCGATATCGTCACCGGCGCCACGGGTCGCGATCAGCACGTGCGTGACTTGCCCCGGCTCAACCATCGGTCGCAGCCAATAGCTTTTTCGCCACTGCCCCTGCGTCTCCTCCACGGAGTCGATTACCCCGACCGGTATCCCACGTGGATATCCGCCCAAGCCGCTGGTGAGCACCCAGGTGCCGGGCGCGGCCTCCTCGTTGAATGCGGTCCCGTCCAATACGAGGCGATCCAACTCGCGGAAAGCGCCCCGTCGGTTGTCGACTAGACCAAACATGGTGCCATCCTGAAGCATCGCACTCGCAGTGAAGTCCGGGTGCGTCCAGTCCATTCCGCGTGAGATCTCCCTCTGCACCTCGCGGATCACACCGACCAGTCCGTCTCGGGTTACCACTGGGGCTCCCACGTAGACTCCTTGAGCCGTCCCAACAGGGACCAGGAACATGCTCTCGGAACCGGCCGTGCCTGCCCGGAGAACAGTGGCGGGTAGGAACGTCGGCCCAGCGCGCTCAGAAAGATCGAGCAGCTCCCGCAACGCCCGGTTCTCGTCGGACATTGCTGCCTGCGTGGAGAGAAACACGGTCATCGAGTCGACCTGCCCCATGAGCTCTTCGACGTCCCGGGCGTTCGTTCGGGCCGCCGTCAGGCGTTCTTGTGTAGCGAGGAACGGACGGAGAACCGTAACCCTTACACCCCACGCGATCCGCTGCTGTGCAGTGGCCGGAAGATACGATACCGAGAGGGCGAGGATAACGAACGTGACCGCGAGCAGGCCGGGTCGACGTCCGGCGTTCGCCTCCGGCTCAGGTCCGTACGCCGGCACCGCTACTTAGCCTACGGCACCAGAACGGTGCGGTACTTGTGCAGGTCGTCGAGGATCCGGCCCGCGCCGCGCACCACACAAGTGAGCGGTTCATCATCCACGTGGATGGGAAGGTTGGTCTCGTGCTGCAAGAGCTTGTCGAGTCCCCTGATCATTGCGCCGCCGCCGGTCATCACAATACCACGATCGACGATGTCCGAGGACAGCTCAGGAGGAGTAATCTCGAGGGCTCGGCGGACAGCCTCGACGATGGCCTGAATCGGCTCTTGAATGCATTCGCGCACCTCCTGCGAATGCACTTTGACCGTCTTCGGGATCCCCGAAACCAGGTCTCTACCCTTCACATCCATCTCGCGCTCTTCGCCGAAGTCGAAGGCCGAACCGATCTGGATCTTGATGGCCTCGGAGGTCGGCTCGCCGATGAGCAGGTTGTAGTTCTTCCGAAGGAAGGTCACGATGGCGGAATCGAGTTCGTCACCGCCCACACGAATCGATGTGTTCGATACGATACCGGATAGCGCGATGACCGCGATCTCAGTCGTACCACCTCCGATATCGATGACCATGTTTCCGGTCGGAGTCTCGACTGGGAGCCCTACACCGATCGCTGCCGCCATCGGTTCGTCGACCATGTAGACGGCCTTGGCACCGGCTGACATTGCGGAGGAGCGAACGGCACGTCGCTCGAGCTCAGTGATGCCCGAAGGCACACCCACCACTACGCGTGGTTTGATGCGGAAGACGTGCTTCTGGGTCACCTGCTTCAGGAAGTGACGCAGCATCATTTCGGTGATGTCGACGTCGGCGATCACGCCGTCCTTCAGGGGGCGAATCGCTTCGATATTCTCGGGCGTCCGGCCGAGCATGCGCTTCGCCTCGAGCCCGATGCCCATGATGCGGCGGTTGCCCCTGTTGACTGCCACCACAGAGGGCTCGTTGAGCACGATGCCCGCGCCCTTCACATAAACGAGCGTGTTCGCGGTACCCAGATCGACGGCGATGTCGTTTACCGGTATGAGACGCCCGGAGGCAAACAAGTCGCTCAGTACAGACAAGGGCAGCTTCTCTGGTGAAAAGGGCCAAAAGACGACCTGGGTTTGGCGTTATCCCAGGCCCAGCGTTATCGCGGGCCCAGCGTTATCCCGGGCCCAAGAGGCCCGAGAACATACGTTTACTTCTTAGGGGATGCCAGTGTCCCGTATGCGTTTAGCTCGTCCCGGTGCTTCCGAACCCACGCTCGCCCCTCTCAGTTTCGCTCAAGGTGGCGACCTCGATCACCTCCGGCTCGGCGAAGCGGGCGAAAACGAGCTGCGCGATCCGTTCTCCGCGCAGCAATTTCACCGTGTCCGAGCCAAGGTTCTGCATGATGACGCGGACTTCACCCCTATAGTCCGGATCGATCGTGCCGGGGCTGTTGGGGAGAGTAATCCCGTGTTTGAGCGCGAGCCCAGAACGCGGGCGGACCTGGCATTCCATACCCTCGGGTAGCTCCATGATGAGGCCCGTGCTCACGAGTCGGATCTCTCCTGGCTGCAGCACGACCTCGTCCTCGGCAGACCGGATGTCATAACCGGCGGCATGAGGTGTGCTGCGGACCGGTAGCGCCAGATCCGGGTTCGATGGAAGCCGCACAAAGCGTACGGTCGAGTTCACTGGAGGAAGCCGTCCGCGCTGTGATATTCCATGCCGAATGCTTCGGCAACGGCCCTGTAGGCTATTAGGCCACTGACCACGTTCACACCACACCTCAGCGCCGTATCATCGCGACAGGCTTCTTTCCAACCCTTGCCTGCGAGGGCCAGCGCGTAAGGGAGCGTCGCGTTCGTGAGCGCAAGCATGCTCGTCCGAGGCACGCCACCCGGCATGTTCGCCACCCCATAGTGGATGACCTCGTCGACGGTATAGACCGGATCGTGATGCGTGGTGGGCTTGATGGTCTCCACACAACCACCCTGGTCCACCGCAACGTCCACGATCACCGTGCCCGGACGCATGAGGCTGAGGGTCTCTCGACGGATGAGATGGGGTGCCTTCGCTCCAGGAATGAGAACCGCACCAACGATCAGGTCGGCATCCCGAACCTGTTTGTGAATCGCGTAGCTCGTGCTGTAGAGCACATTCACATTCGCCGGCATCACGTCGTCGAGGTAACGCAGCCGCTCGAGGTTGATGTCCATCAGGTGCACGCGTGCCCCCATGCCAGCGGCCATCTTTGCCGCGTGGGTGCCGACGACGCCAGCACCGAGGATGAGCACCTTGCCCGGCAGCAGGCCCGGCACACCTCCCAACAGTACGCCAAGCCCCCCCTGCGGCTTCTCCAGGTACTTCGCCCCCTCCTGGATGGCCATACGGCCCGCGACCTCACTCATCGGTGTGAGCAATGGCAGCTCTCCGGTGGGCAATTCGAACGTCTCATACGCGATCGCAATCGCCCCCGAACCGAGGCACGCTCTGGTGAGCGCTTCGTCGGCGGCAAAGTGGAAGTAGGTGAAGATGACCTGGCCCTCGCGCATGAGCGGCCACTCCGGCTCAATGGGCACCTTCACCTTCATCAGCATCTCGGCTCGCGCCCAAACGTCGCTCGCGGCCTCTAGCGTCGTCGCACCAGCGTTCTCATAGAAGTCATCGGTGAAGCCGCTGCCCAAGCCGGCGCCCTTCTCGACGAATACCTCATGCCCCGCTTTGGTGAGCGTCTCCGCGCCCGCAGGCGGGAGCGCCACGCGGTACTCATCGCTCTTGATCTCCTTTGGCACTCCGATCCGCATTTGCTACTCACCCCCTCGCTTCTTGAAACAACCCGCTACGTGTCCGATCGGCCCGCTCGGTGTCTCGGGCCAGAAGTTCAATGGACGTCGACTTCCGGGCCCAATCGCACCACCAGTTGGCGATCAGGATCGTAGAACTCGGCCGCGACCCGACAAACATCCTCGACAGTAACTGAGTCGATCCGACGGAGAAGGCCATCAAGCCCCAGGAAAGGCTCTCGATGGAGCGCGAACGATGCAAGGCGGTATAGCCGCGCGCCGGTAGACTCGAGAGACAGCATTACCTGCCCCTTCACCTGGCGCTTCGTCTGCTCCAGTTCGTCCGGAGTGAGTCCGGACGCCGCCATGCGGGCCATTTCCGTGGTAATCGCGTCAACGGCCGCATCGGCCGTTGCTGGTCTAGTACCGACGTACACGCCAGAAAGACCCGATTCGCTGTAGAACGACTGGTATGTGTACACCGAATAGCAGAGTCCGAGTTCCTCACGCACCCTCTGAAAGAGTCTCGAGCTCATGCCTCCGCCCAGCGCTGACGAAAGCAGCGCAAGAGGGTACCGGTCCTTGTGTGCGTGTCCGGGCACCCCGGTTCCGAGCACCACATGAGTCTGCGCAGCGGCGCGCTCGATTCGGTGATCTCCCGACGGAGTTCGTCCGGGTCTAGCAATCCCCTCGCTAGCTTGGCCGCCAGTGCGGGGGCCAAAAAGGCTCTCGACCAACTCCACGAACGGCTCGTGCTGCACGTTGCCAGCGGCCGCCACGATCAGGTTCTGCCCATGATACGTCCGCGAATGCAGATCTCGGAGCGTGTCGATGGACATGTTGGCCACGGAGTCCTTCGTGCCGAGAATCGACCGGCCGTACGGGTGCCCCTGCCAGAGAAGATCGGAGTGGATTTCGAAGACCATATCGTCCGGTGTGTCTTCGACCTGCGCGACTTCCTCGAGCACGACCTGTCGCTCGAGCTCCAGATCCTCTGCACGAAGCACCGGGTTGAACACCAGGTCGGCGAGCACGTCCAACGCCTCGCCCAGGTGCTCATCCAAGACGCGCGCCTGGTACGACGTATGTTCGCGGCTCGTATAGGCGTCGAGCGAACCACCCAGACCTTCGAGCGCCATGGCGATCTCGGCGGCCGAACGCCGCTCCGTCCCCTTGAAGACCATGTGCTCGAGCAGATGGCTCACACCCGTGTCGATCAAAGGTTCGTGCGCCCCACCCTGTCTGAACCACACGCCAACACTGGCCGAACGGACCGACGGGATGTACTCGCTCAGAACGTGGATGCCGCAGTCGAGATGCGTCTCGGCCATCATGTCCGTTCCGTACGCCGGGGCAGGTGCCTCGATATGCGTGGAAGCCAGAGGGGGCACGGGCGTGTGCCCGTGCCCCCTCTTTGTGCTACTCGGCATTAGGCATACTCACGCGTCAGCGGTCTGGACCGCCTCGTCCGCCGCATCGTCGTCGCCTTCGCCTGCATCATCACCGTCTTCGCTTGCCGCGGCCAACTCGGCCAGAGCAGCCTTTCTCGACAGTCTCAGACGACCCTTTTCATCGATCGAGAGCAGCTTGACCTTCGTGACGTCGCCCTTGTTGAGCACATCCTCAGTCCTGTCGGTGCGGGCCTCCTGCAGCTCTGAGATATGGCACAGGCCTTCCGTACCGGGCATGATCTCGATGAAGGCACCGAACGTGGTGACGTTCTTCACGGGTCCTTCGTAGATCCGGCCCACCTCGGGGTCCTTCACAATCGCTTCGATCATCTCACGTGCGCGCGTGCCTGCCTCGCCGGAGACCGCGGCAATCTTCACGAGACCGCTGTCGTCGATGTCGATCGTCGCGCCCGATTCTTCCTGGATCGCCCGAATCGTCTTGCCCTTTGGCCCGATGATCTCACCGATCTTCGAGGGGTTGATCTGGATCGACACGATGCGCGGCGCCCATTCAGACAGATCGTCGCGCGCTTCACCGAGTGCCTGGTCCATCAAGTCCAGAATGTGGAGCCGCCCCTTGTTCCCACGTGAGAGCGCTTCCTTGAGGATGTCCACGGTGATGCCTTCGATCTTGATGTCCATCTGGATCGAAGTCACACCGTCACGCGTCCCTGCGACCTTGAAGTCCATGTCGCCGAGCGCATCCTCCAAACCGAGGATGTCGGTCAGGATCGCGAGCTCGTCGCCTTCCTTGATCAGGCCCATCGCTACGCCCGCGCATGGGCTCTTGATGGGTACACCGGCATCCATGAGTGCGAGCGAAGAACCACACACGGTCGCCATGGAGGACGAACCGTTCGACTCCAGGATGTCCGAGACGATCCGGATCGTGTACGGGAAGTCGTCGTACGCGGGCAAGAGCGGTTGAATCGCGCGTTCGG
>Ga0115002_10001796_pt1 | contig 28927 bp, 25 predicted proteins | sample ArcticOcean_MG_C_8_FD_89576 | JGI IMG/M metagenome (GOLD analysis project Ga0115002, IMG submission 89576) | Marine microbial communities from western Arctic Ocean - ArcticOcean_MG_CB11_86 | ecosystem: Environmental > Aquatic > Marine > Oceanic | place: Arctic Ocean: Canada Basin | collected... | reverse complement strand
TCCCGCGCTGGGGAGGTTGGCTGCGCCAAATCTCCGCGAGATGTGGTGGGTCGTCATTGCGGAACGGCCGAAGGCTGTGCACGGCAGGTAGACGCGGAGGGGAAGGGAAGGGAGGGGAACAGCCGTTAATTATGCCAGGGCTGTGGCGGTTCGCAAGGCATGGAATCGTCATCCGGTCAGGCGGCTCGCGGCTGACGTTTCCTTTGCTGACGGTCGTCGGGGTGCCCTTTCCAGCGGCGATGAACCCACCAGTACTGCTCCGGAGCCTGCCGGATCAAATTCTCCAGGTGTCGCGTATACCACTCGGTCAGTAGAGGAATGGTTCGCGCAGAAAAGTCCGAATCTCGCGGATCGACGATGTCGGCGACCTGCATCTCGATCGTCAGTGGCCCGGCCCGCCGCAGCGCGGCGGAGACAGCTGTTGGCGCCTCGCTTCCCAGCGTGAAAACCGACACGGCCTTGTGGGTAGAAGCTGCCCGACCAAAGAAGTCGACCCAGCAACCATTTGGACCTGCAAACTGATCGCCGAGCAAAACCAAGGTACCTCCCGTATCGAGTACTTCGGTGATTTGGCCACCGCTACCTTGTTTGGTCAGCATGAATTGTCCGGTTGAGCCACGGAATTTGTTCACAAACCGATCGAGGTAAGGATTGTCGAACGCTCTGGCCACGGTATGCGTGGGGAAACCGTGCAATGCGAGCAGATAACCGCCAATTTCAAAATTTCCTAGATGCCCCGAGATTACCACTAGAGGGCGCTCATCGAGGAGCCGCAGTAGCATCTCTTGAGAGCTGGGAAGATCGGAATAGTGCCGCCACGTGGTGCGTTTTATCTTTCGAGGTGCATGGGCAATTTCCATCAACATCAGTAACAAGTGCTGCCACATTCGTAGCGCGATTTTATGGCGATCGATAGCTGATTTTTCGGGGAAAGCGATCTGCAGGTTCTCGCCGATCACTTGACGGCGAAAGCGGAGCACCTCCCAGCAAAACCAGCCCAAACGTTGAGATAGCGCTTGGCAAACGCCTAGCGGCAGTGCTTGGATCAAGCAGATTAACAGTCTCGCTACGAAGTAGACGGAGTAATCGATTAGTCGTCGGACAGACAACGGGGGTTCCTTTCTTAGAAATCTCTACAGCCCTATTGTCCGTGAAATTCAGGGATTTCAGCAATAGCAGTGGCGTTTGATAGCTACGCCGCATTACCCCAACTTGGAATCGCTCGTCAGTGGTAGCTTGACGGGCTTGCCCGTCGTCGCCGACTTATAGATTGCCAGGATAATTTCTACCGGTTTGCGGCCTTCGTGGCCATCGATGGCCGGGGTGGTATCCGTGCCGATGGCGCGGACAAAGTCACGAAACTGCATCGTGTGGCCGTGGTGGCCGATTGCCGATGGGTCGGCAGCGCCGCCGCCGGTGCTCTTGGTTTGCAGCATTGCTTTGTGAATGGCGGCGTCACCTCGAGTCTTTTTGGCAAAGTCCCAGGACTTGATATCTTCTTCTTCGAGGACCGCGGTGCCTTCACTGCCGTGAAGCTCGATCCGTTTGAGGTAGCCGGGATAGGCAGCGGTGGTTGCCTCGATCACACCTAGCGCACCGCTGGCGAACCGCAGCGTCGCAGTGGCCACATCTTCGACTTCAATTCGCTTGTGGGCCAAAGTGGCGATATGCGCGTAGATTTCTTCGACCGGTCCCATCAACCAGCTGAGCAAATCGACCGTATGGACCGCCTGGTTCATGAGCGCGCCACCCCCGTCGAGCTTCCAGGTGCCGCGCCATGCTCCGCTATCGTAATACTCTTGTGTGCGAAACCATTTCACATAAGCATCGCCGAGCGCCAAACGGCCGAACCGACCTGAATCGATGGCCCCCTTCATTTTGAGAGACGAATCGTGGAATCGGGACGGAAATATCGTGCCAAGCTTTACCCCTTGTTTGTCACACTCTCGAATGATGCGATCGCAGCGCTTCAGAGTGACTTCCAATGGCTTTTCTACAATTACGTGTTTGCCAGCCCTGGCGGCGGCCACCGCCGGTTCCTGATGGGCGCCGCTGGGGGTTGCGATCGTCACCACGTCGACATTGGGGTCGGCAAGCATTTTGGCCAAGTTATCGAAAGGAGTGCAGCCAACTTCTTCGGCAAACGATTTGGCCCTGGCCGCCACTCGGCTGCAGCAGGCAACCAGCTTGGCGCCACGTACGTCCTCGATGGCCCGGGCGTGAAACCGGCTGATCATACCTGTTCCTACAATGGCAAATCCTAGCGACATAGATGCAAACTCCGGGCGACTGTGACGATGGCTGACGGGCTATCAAAGCTGTAATATGATTGTTTAAGGTTCACTCTTCAATCGGAAATCGCATAAGCGGATGCCTAAAAACTACCAACCTTGTATGCATGTCGTGCTGTACCAGCCCGAGATCCCGTACAATACGGGTAGCGTCGGACGGACCTGCGTTGCTATCGGAGCCAAACTGTGGCTGGTGCGGCCTTTAGGATTTCGAGTCGACGACTACTACCTGCGCCGGGCAGGCTTGGACTATTGGCAACATTTGGAGTGGGAGGTTGTGGACGACTGGCCATCGCTTTGCGATCGCCTCCCTGCGGCCCATCATTGGTATTTCAGCAAAAAAGCTCAGGTTTCTTACACAAAGGCCTGTTTTAGTAAGGGCGACGTACTCGTTTTCGGCCCGGAGTCTCAGGGCCTCCCGGACGAGCTTCTGAAAAGCGAGCCAGAGCGCTGCCTGCGGATTCCCACTCGCGGGGCAGTCCGAAGTCTGAATCTCTCGAACGCCACTGCGGTCGCTGCCTACGAGGCTCTGAGGCAATGGGACATGGAGATGTGAGATACCAGGGAATGGGACAAGAGCTCAAAAACGTAGCGGGAGTACGCAATCTTGAGTAAAATCGCTTTTTTGCTCTGCGTTTCCTCCCTTATTCTACGCCTACGCACGGCATGATCGGTGCCGCCCGAGTTCCGTTTGAGCCGCCCAGTGCAGATTCCGACGTAACCTAAGGGCGTGCCATACGCTTCATCTTACAGCTGAGATAGGCCGGTGAAATGGCCGACAAAAATAGAGTGTGCGAATTGACGGCGGCCTGGGAACAAGTCACCATAAAGCCTGCTCTTTAAAGGTGTTTCTGCAATGACCTTAGTAAGTGGATTCGAGAAAATTGTTCGTCAGCAGGAGTCGCTGGCCGACCGAACCTGGCTCAAGCTAGGCGGGCCGGCCGCGTTCTATTCGGAACCGAAATCCGTGGACGAATTAGCCGCACTCGTGCGGCGTTGTTGCGAAGAAGAAGTGCCTGTCCGCGTTTTGGGGGGCGGTTCGAATGTGTTGATCCGTGACGAAGGAGTGCCAGGCATGGTGGTGAGCCTTACCAGCGGCGTTTTTACGGAGATCCTGGTCAATAACGGTCGCCTGCAGGCTGGCGGGGGGGCTAGACTGGCCCATGCCATCAGCGAGACGGTCCGTGCCGGGCTGGCGGGGCTCGAGCCTTTGGTCGGCATCCCTGGCACGATCGGCGGTGCTTTGCACGGGAATTCTGGCAGCCGCGGCGGCGACATCGGGCAGTGGGCTGACCGAGCGACGGTGATGACACGTTCTGGTGAGATTCTGCAACGTAATCGCGAAGACCTTGTCTTTGCCTATCGTCAAAGCAGCCTCGACGAGCTAGTGATCCTCAGCGCTGAATTCCAGTTGGAAGAAGAGGATCCCGAACAGCTCACCAAGCGAATGCAAAAGCAGTGGATCGTTAAGAAGGCGTCTCAGCCATTGTCGCACCAAAATGTCGCGAGCGTATTTAAGAATCCACGCGGTATGAGCGCAGGTATGTTAATCGATCAAGCGGGGCTTAAAGGCTCCCGAGTGGGAGAGGTAGAAGTCAGCCAGCGCCATGCCAATTTTATCATCGCCGACAGTGGCGCCACCAGCCAGGATGTGCTGCGGCTGATTGATATGATTCGTAGTCGCGTTGCCGAGCGACTGGGTGTCGAGTTAGAGACGGAACTCGAGATATGGTGAGAGGAGCAGTCAGCTATTAGCTGGGATGGAACGATGGGATGGAACGATGGCCGAAGAGAGCTGAAAGCTGACCGCTGAATGCTTTTTCCCAACGCATGGAGCGCGAGGCGATGGCTACCTATAAAAAGAAACAGACGAAAAAGAAAAAGCGGTCGGGCAGTCAGCCTGAGCCAAGCTTGCTCCGTAAGCTCCTCTTTCCGCGACCACGTGTGCTTCTGGCTTTGGGCGTTGTTGCCATGTTGGGCTGGGGAATGCAACGCGTTTGGCAGCAGGTGGCGCCGTCGGTAATCCACCGCGATCGCTATCTCTTGAAGGACAGTCGCATCACTATTTCACCTCTTCCCGAATGGATCACAGGCGACGTACGTACGGAAGTGGTGGAGCATGCCGGGCTCCAGCGCCGCTTGTCGGTTCTTGATGACACATTCATGCAGGTCGTTGAAGACGCCTTTGTGCTTCATCCCTGGGTCGAATCGGTTGACAAGATCACAAAAAGCTACCCGGCGGGCGTCCATGTTGAGCTTACCTATCGGCGTCCGGTGGCTGTGGTCGAAATGGTAAGCCAGCAAGGCGTACAATTTGTTCCGATCGACCGCTATGCGGTACACTTGCCCATCGACGATGTACCTGAGATGCGCCTCCGCTATCTGCCTCGTATCGGCGGAATTGTGGCACGACCTCCCGCAGGACAGCTATGGGCCGACGAGCGCGTTTCAGGCGCGGCAGAACTCGCTATGAAATTGGGCGAATACTGGGAAGAGTTTTTTCTGGTCGATATTCTTCCCTCGGCCCGGCCGGAGATACGTGGTGAGCATCGATTCTTTGTCTATGATCTGATTTCGCGCGGCGGGACGCGGATCGTTTGGGGCCCCCCGCCTAGTGCCAATTTGCCCGGGGAAGATGATTTCGAAATGAAACTTAATCGGCTTCGTCAATGTGTAGCAAACCATGGCCCACTGGACTCCGCACGCGGCCCGGCTGTGGTTGATGTACGGCACAAACTCGCGATCACGCCACGCACCGTCAAGAAACCTCAGCCCGCGCGGCAGGCGGCCAAAGAAGAAGATAATGATGCCGTCGTGAAGTAACGTGCATTATCGTAGGTGGGCATCGTGTAAGCCGGTGCCTACCCTACGCTTTGGGTCTTGCAGCATCCTCAATGGCCAAAGCTTCGGCCTGGAGAAGCTGCTCGGCTAGTTCCTCGCGGATGATGGCCATTTCGGTAGGCGCTTCGATACCGATGCGCACACCACCACTACCGATCTTGACCACGGTTACCACAATCTTATCGCCAATGAGAATACGCTCGCCAATTTTTCGGGAGACAACCAACACGCTGTGAACTCCGTTTCTTTCCCCATCTATCTTCGTGAGGGCAAATAGTATTTCGGTACGATCTCACTCAGCCAGCAGCCGTAGGCAAATACAGCAGCCGTAGGCAAATACAGCAGCCGCATGGGCAGATATTTTGAAAATCCACTCCCCCGATACCGTAATGGGCCAATTGACCAATTGCAAGCAACTTGTTCGCATAAGTAGACCAAATACTTGGTGGTTTGGGTAATTTACTGGTTTTGAGACAAAAAGGAATCGACTGCGTGAGTCTAGAAAGCGAACTTTTGGTTTGGCTCAATGAGAATCTTCCGACCGATTCTCGGCTGACGGTAGGACTGGGAGATGATGCTGCCGTGCTGCGCGCCTATAGCCAAGTCGAGACGGTCGTGACGACCGACATGCTGACCGATGGCGTTGATTTTTTACTTTCCGATTGTGACCCCCGACTGGTGGGGCACAAGGCGCTTGGCGTCAATTTGAGCGATCTGGCGGCGATGGCCGCTCGGCCTGTGACATCGTTTGTCTCGCTCGCCTTACCGCGGGATGGGTGTGGACGGCTCAGTCCTCTGCAATTGGCGATTCATCTCTACGAAGGCATGCTGCCCCTGGCGAAGCGATTCAAAATGACGATTGCCGGTGGCGACACCAACTCCTGGGACGGCCCTTTGGCAATCAGTATCACGGCCTTGGGGGAAACCACTTCACATGGTCCCCTGACGCGTAGCAGTGCGCAAGTCGGCGATCACCTCTTAGTGACAGGCCATTTGGGCGGCAGTCTTTTAGGAAAGCATTTGCACGTTGAACCGCGCATTGATGAGGCGCTGCTACTGCATAGCCGCTATAAGCTACACGCCGGCATCGATATTAGCGACGGTCTGGCACTCGACGTTTCTCGGCTGGCTGCCGCCAGCGGCTGTGGGGCCCTAGTGGATGGTTCAGCAATTCCGATTGCTGCAGCTGCCTACGAGCTTAGCAATACGGATGGTCGGTCGGCCCTCGAGCACGCTTTGGGCGACGGCGAGGATTTCGAACTAGTTTTAGCCGTTCTGCCAGCAATAGCAGCGCAGATGCTAGCCGACCAACCGTGCAAGGTGCCTATCACTTCGATTGGTCGAATGGTCGAATCCCCAGGACTGTGGCAGCTGGGTGCCGGTGGAGCGCCGCAGCCTCTCGAGCCGCATGGTTACCAACACCGGGGGCGCGCGGATGCGTGAGTTCCGATTTCTTGCCAAAAACGAGCAAGACACTGAGCAACTAGGGCGGTCGCTTGCCGAAACGCTACCGGCAGGCACGGTCGTCGCGCTCATCGGCACTCTTGGAGCTGGCAAAACGCGATTAGTTCAGGCCGTCGCTATCGCGCTCGGCGTACCATCTGGCACGGTCACTAGCCCGACGTTTGTGCTCGCTGCCGAGTACCTGGCCGGTCGACTGCCCATCTACCACTTTGACACCTACCGCCTCCACGACGAAGACGAATTCATCGAGCTTGGCCCCGAAGAGTATTTCGACGGAGCAGGGATCACTTTTGTCGAATGGGCAGACCGTGTCGTGTCCTGCCTGCCCGAGGACTATTTGCGCATTCGCATCGAGGTGCTTGCCGAAACGCAAAGGGAGTTTTTTTTAACCGCGAGCTCCCCTGCAGTTGAACCTCTGGTCGCACAGCTGCGAGCCACTGGCCCGTCGTGACTGCATCGACTAGATTGCGAGATTCCCTACCGAAAATAATACGGAGTATTCGATGGCGAAGCGCTCGATTGCTGATCTTGATGTAGTAGGAAAAAGAGTATTAATGCGTGTGGACTTCAATGTTCCGCTCGACGAATCAGGTCGGTTAACCGACGACCGCCGCGTGCGGATGGCAGTGCCGACAATTCAAAATGTCTTGGACCGTGGTGGCAGCGTAGTGCTAATGAGCCATCTGGGCAGGCCTCAAGGTGAGGCGACTCCCAAGTACAGCCTGAATCCCGCCGCCGAAGCACTTGCCAATTTAATTGACGCACCGGTCGAGCTAGCCACCGACACGGTCGGCAGTGAAACAATCGCCAAAGTTGCCGCGATTGTCCCGGGCAGCGTGCTTGTCTTGGAAAACGTCCGCTTCAACGCCGGCGAAAAGAAGGGGGACGATGCCGACTATGTGGCCAAGTTGGCCGGTTTCGGCGACGTCTACTGCAATAACGCCTTCGGCACCTGCCACCGCGCCGAAGCTTCGATGGTTGCCGTGCCCATGGCGATGAAAGAACAGGGTAAGCCGGCCGTCGTCGGCTTTCTCGTGGAAAAAGAAATTAAGTACCTCGCCGACACGCTCGCCAGTCCCGAACGACCGTTCGTGGCCATCTTGGGCGGCGCCAAGGTCGGCGACAAGATCAACGTCATCGACAACCTGCTCAGTGTTTGTGACCAAGTGCTGATTGGCGGCGCCATGGCCTATACATTTTCGCTCGCCCAGGGCGGCAAGGTGGGAGGTTCGCTCGTCGAGCCCGACAAGGTGGACTTAGCTAAACAGCTTATCGAAAAAGGTGGCGACAAGCTGGTATTGCCCATCGACACACATTGCGGTGACGATTTTAACAGCGGCTGCAACAAAGCCGTCGTCAAAGCGGGCGAGATCGCCGACGGTTTCGAAGGCCTCGACATCGGTCCCGAGACGGCAAAGCTCTACGCAAGAATCGTCCGCGGCGCAAAGACCATCGTTTGGAACGGTCCCATGGGAGTGTTCGAGATAGAGCCCTTCGACGCAGGCACCAAAGCGGTCGCCGAGGCGATCGCCGCAGGCGACGGCATCAGCATCATCGGCGGCGGCGATTCTGCCGCAGCCATCGAGCAACTTGGCTTTGCCGATCAGGTAAGCCACGTCTCTACGGGCGGCGGGGCCAGTTTGGAAATGCTCGAAGGGAAGTCGTTTGCGAGTGTCGATTTATTGGATGAAAAGTAGGTTTGCGCGGAAGTGTAAAACAGCATCTCTCAGCGATACGTGAGCGACTATTTAACGAATCATCGGCTTCGACGTTGCCGATCGACATTAGGGGGTACCGCTCATCCCTGAAAGAGTTTGAGTAACCGTTCACGAACATAGTGACTTTGTTCGTGGATTTTAGCAGACCTTGAGGGCTGGGGTCTTACTTTCGATCGGTTGGAGCTGTGCGGAGGCGACTGCCGAAGGCAAATCGTGCCTGCTTCTCTGGCGGAACGAAGAATGCCGTATCGGTCATGCCAAGTAGCTGAAAAATTCGTTCTTCGAGGAATTCATCCAGTGCCTGGCCCGACGCAACTTCCACTACGCGGCCCAGCACATCAATCGACGCGCCGTTTTGCCAATCCTGCCCCGAATCGAAACTCAGCGGCAATTGCCCGAGCTTGGTTGGCATCAATTCCAGATCGGAGTCCTTGTCAAGCACATCGACGGCTTCAAACATTTGCTCTGTCCGATTCCCTCCAGCAGAACCGTAGGTGATTCCCGCGGTGTGCAAGAACAAATCAGTTACTGTCAGTGGGTGTTTTGCCGGGCGGATTTCTTCGCCGTCGAACACCTGGAGGTTGGCAAACTGCGGGAGATACTGCGACACGGGGGGTGTCCAGGTCGATTTTCCCTTCTTCGACCAGAATGAGCGCCGCCGCCGAGGTGATGGCTTTGCTCATCGAGTAGATGCGAAAGATGGTATCCCGCTGGACGGGGCGCTGATAGTCCAAGTGCATCACGCCGTACGGCTCGTGAAAAACGACTTTACCGTGGCGGGCAATGAGGACGCTCCCACCGGTAATCTTGCGATCGCGGACGAGGCCATTCATGATCTCATGCACTTGCTCGAGCTTTTCGGCCGAAAGCCCTTCCGCCGCAGGCGTCGAAGTGGGTAGTTCACCAGCTAGTGCAAAGTAACCAGTGACTAAGAATGGCACTGGAACGAAGAGAATTGCAGAGAATAATTTCATGAGCAGATGACCAAATGGGTGACTCAAGAAAGTCCGCATGGTAACGAGTTGTTAGCAAACGAAAACCACTGCATAAAAACCAACACTGGGGCAAGAGGCCATCGCCTATTGTAGGATAGTGCTGTCAGTCTCATCGTATTGAGAGATTGACCGCCGTTTTAGGGTGCAGCTGGCCAACTCGCACGGTTTGCCCCCTCCTACGCGTCCAAACGCGAGTCTCCAAAGTGCGGCGGTGTTGTCGATGACCGCTGAATTTTTCCGACGTTGCTTATGCGGGCTAGAGTTGTCACGGCCCGTCGGGCCTGGCAAGAATCGTGACGCTAGCTAAACATCCAGTCCCAACAACCGCATGAGCGAAAGCGCATTTCCCTTGGGCACGACTCCTTCGCGGATGCGATAGTCAAAGGTCATTTTTCCGTCGACCCAGTCATCGCTGAAATGGACGTTGCGTGCCGGCTGGGCGATCTCGCTGATCATCTCACTCAGCGCTAGGTCATGTGTGGTCACCAGTCCGATGGCACTCGCTTCGAGCAGAGTGCGAATTACGCCGCGTGCGCCGATCAGTCGGTCGTGTGAGTTGGTGCCATGCAGGATTTCGTCGAGTAAGAAAAGTACAGCGGTTGGCGGGGTGTGCTTGCTTTCTGCCTGTTCGACGACTAGGCGAATCCGCTGCAGCTCTGCCAGGAAGTGCGACGTGCCCGTTTGTAGCGAGTCTTGCATGCGCATCGCTGCAGCGACGGTCAACGAGGTCATGGTTAGCTCTCGTGCATACGTTGGTGCGCCGGCCATAGCCAGGGCCGCGTTGAGTCCGATGGACCGGAGTAGCGTGCTCTTGCCCGACATGTTGGAGCCCGATACCAACAGCATGCGGCAGTTGTCTGACAGCTCGACGTCGTTGGCAACCGCGGTTCCGGGAGAGAGCAGCGGGTGCGCGAGTGCGCTGGCAGTGAACTGGGGCGAGAGAATCGTGGCAGCGCTCTTGATCGTGGGAAAGCAATAGTCGGGGTTTTCGTAGTGGAGTCGTGAAAATGCGAGTAGGGCTTCGAGCTCTCCTACTGCTTGGAACCATCCTTTGACACGAGCTCCGTGGCGGGCGCGCCAGTGATCGATCACACAAGCGATCTGGACGCCGAGCATCGATACAAATGCCAACGGCGCTATGAAGAGATTGTGCCGTGCATTTTCGAATTGGCTGACCCATCTCTCCAGGCGGTGGATGGTTTCTGAGGCGCGCAGGCCGTCGTGAACGAGCTCGCTGCGCAGCCGGGCCAATTCCTCGTCATTGCCGGCGACGGTTTCTAAAGCGGCTACTACTTGCACGATGCGCCGCATTTCTACGACGGCATGTTCGCTATGTCGTTTGATCGAATCTAAGGGTTGACGTAGCCAGCGGACAAAGGCGAGCTGCAGAAGCACTACCCCAAAAAGCGGGGCGATCGAATAGGTGACAAACCAAATCCCCAGCGCGGCCATTCCCAGCAATCCGAGTACCGTTGCCACGATGCGTATCCAAGGGGCCGTCAAGCCACCCGCTTGGGAGAGCCAGCGGTCAAGTTCGGCGGCATCTTTGGGAGACGGTCGAGCGGGGCCGATGACAGCAATTCGTTCGCGCAGGTCGAGCTGATCGCGTAGGCTGCGAACCGCATCTTGACGACCCACCAGCACGGCGGGCGTCGGCACGGAGTCCGTGACACTCGGAGCAAGCCAATGGGCTAAGGTGCTCGCTCCGCCCGGCGTGACCGGCGAACCGAGCAATTGAAAAAGCGAGCCAGGGCCGAAGATATCGAGATCACCAGCATAGGGATGCGCTGGATCTAAAAATTGTTCGCCCGTGAGACCGATTTCGCTCCAATTGCCGGCGAGGCGGCCGAGGCAGTGCTGGTAGTACTGGATGGCGCGCTCTGCTTTGGATCGCTGACGTCGCACAGCTTCGTGGTAGACGACCGCAGCGAGAAACAGACCGACCGGGAGTAGCAGCAGCGCCCATGGCAGTTGCCAGCTCCCTAGCACCGCCCAGGCACAAATGAGACCAGTGCCGAACGTGGCCACGCGCAGATTGGCGGCACGATCATCGCTCTTCAATAGTCGATGAAGTGCTTGCTGATGAGCCTCCAATCGCTGTTGGTATTCGTTGCGGCAAGCCATGTTACAGAATAAATTTGCTCAATTCTTCGTCGTGCGAAATATCCTGCAACCGGTCGCGCACGTAGGCGGCGTTAATGTCAACACTGCCCATCTTCATCTCCGGGGCTTCAAAGCTGAGCTCCTCGAGTAGGCGTTCCATGATCGTATGTAACCGGCGGGCGCCAATATTCTGGGTCGACTGGTTCACGTGATGCGCGTAGGTGGCCAGGGCTTCGATGGCATCCTCCTCAAACTTGATCTTCACGCCTTCGGTTTCCATCAGGGCGACGTATTGCTTAGTGAGTGCGTTGCGCGGCTCGGAAAGAATTCGCACGAAATCGTCTTTGCTGAGATCGCTGAGCTCAACACGGATCGGGAACCGACCTTGCAGTTCTGGCATAAGTTCGCTGGGCTTCACGCTGTGAAACGCGCCAGCTGCAACGAATAGCACGTGATCGGTGCGGACGTAGCCGTAGCGGGTTTGAACCGTGGTGCCTTCGACGATTGGCAAGAGGTCGCGCTGCACACCTTGTCGCGATACGTCGGCCCCACGCCCTCCTTCGCTGGCGACTACTTTGTCGAGTTCATCGATGAAGATAATGCCAGAATTCTCGGCCAGTTCGACCGCCAGAGCATTGACTTTTTCCTGATTGATCAGCGCTTCGCATTCTTGGTCATAAAGTACTTTGCGTGCCTCGGCGACCGTCATCTCGCGCCGCGTCACGTTTTTCGGCAATATTTTTTCGAGCATGCCTTGCATGTCAAAGTCCATGCCGCCTTCCATGCCTGGGCCGCCCATGCCGGGGATCATCATCGCCTGGGCCTTTTGCTCGATCGTGATTTCCACGCTACGGCTTTCCAGCTCATTGCCGACGAGCATGGCGCGCATTTTCTCGCGGGTACGCTCGTAGCGCTCGGGTGAATCGTCGGAGTCGACGCCGACGTCAAACGAATTCGGGGGAGGCACCAGCAAGTCGAGCAGCCGCTCAGTGACGCGGCGCTGAGCTTCTTCTTCCACCTGGGCCATCTCGCGTTCACGGACCAAACCGATGGCATTTTCGACCAGTTCGCGAATCATGCTTTCGACGTCACGACCGTAGTAGCCGACTTCGGTGTACTTGCTGGCTTCGACCTTGATAAAGGGTGCTTCGGTGAGTTTCGAGAGGCGGCGAGCGATTTCAGTCTTGCCGACACCGGTCGGGCCAATCATCAGGATGTTCTTGGGAGCAACTTCCTTGCGCATCTCTTCCTTGAGCTGCTGGCGACGCCAGCGATTGCGCACCGCTATGGCGACCGCACGCTTGGCATCGGCCTGGCCGACAATATGACGATCGAGTTCAGTAACGATTTCTCGGGGAGTTAGATGCTTCACTTCAGTTCTTCGATCGTGAGATTACGGTTGGTATAAACACAGATATCAGCGGCGATTTCCAGCGACTTTTCCACAATTTCGCGTGCAGATAATGAACTGTGGGCCACGAGTGCCCGCGCTGCGGAGAGCGCGTAGTGCCCGCCGGAGCCGATGCCGAGGATGCCGTCGCTGGGCTGAATGACGTCGCCATTACCGGACACCAGTAGCATGTGCTCCTGGTTAACGACGGCAACCATCGCTTCGAGCTTGCGCAGTACGCGGTCGGTACGCCAATCCTTCGCCAATTCGGTCGCTGCACGGGGCAGGTTGGCCGGGTAGTCTTTGAGCTTGGCTTCGAGGCGTTCCATGAGCGCAAACGCGTCGGCCGCCGCACCGGCAAAACCGACCAGCACGCGGTCGTCCATCAAGCGGCGGATTTTGACCGCGTCAGCTTTGACGACTGTCTGGCCGAGCGAAACTTGCCCGTCGCCGCCCATGGCAACCTGGCCGTTGTGGCGGACGGTGAGTATGGTCGTGGAGCGGGTTTTCATAGGAATATCATCGGGAGCAGGCGGGAATGAAAGCGCCAGTTAGGGATTACGAGAACTAGTTTTGAACCATTGTCGCGATCCAAGGCGGAGGCGGAAGGGGGAAGTGCCAAAAGATATCACTCCCTTGATAGCTTCTTGGCTTTGCAGATCCATTTTTTAGCGCTCGCAGCACGACCGCATTTGGGGTGGGCGACGATTTTTTGGAGTTGGTCGAAATGGTCGCGCAACTGGGCCTTAGGCCACTCACAAAGTTCTTTGGTAAGAGGACGATCGGACATGAAATTACATAAACCACGACGGAACGACGAAATAACGGGTTGACTTGGGTCGTCATTTCGTTGTCGCGTCGTTTCGTTGTGGTTTGCTTTCTTTTTGGGGATCTTCGACGGCCCTGGGATTCATTGTACTCGTGGCTTATCATAGAGGAGCTATTTTTCTTTGCCTTTGTTTTGGGGTTCGCTGATGTCCGGTGATAACGCTCGGCCGCTTTCTGAAGTGCCACGGAGCCCAGCGCTGATGGGTCCTGGCGATACTGGGCTGCTGGTCATCGATGTGCAACAACGTCTCATTGCTGCGCAGATCGAAGGCGACCGTGTCGTTTGGAATGCCCGACGGCTCCTCGACGGGGCAAAGATCCTGGGTGTGCAAGCCGCAGCAACCGAGCAGTCTCCCGAAAAACTTGGCGCGACGGTCGCTGAGTTGGCCGACCGCTTCTCGGTTTCGCCTGCTAACAAGCTGTCGTTTAGCTGTCGCACTTGTGATGAGATTTTCTCGGCCTGGCGCGCCGCGGGCATTCATCGCGTGCTGGTTTGCGGTATCGAAACGCACGTCTGCGTGCAACAGACCGTGCTCGATCTACTCGCCGCCGGTTTTCAAGTCCTAGTAGCAGCCGACGCTGTGAGTTCACGATTTGCGATCGACCATGAAATCGCGCTACGTCGAATGGAAGCGTCAGGCGCTTTGTTGACGACGACCGAAGCGGCACTGTTTGAGTGGTGCAATGAAGCAGGAACGCCTGAGTTTAAACAGATTAGCGCGCTGGCGAAGGAGAATGGTCCTGGAGGAATTGCCTACGCATGAGGACATCGTCGGCGCCTTCGAACGAACGATCTCATGTCCGCCTTCGACCTCTTCGACGAACAGTAGCGTCTCAGTGGGGCTCTTGTCAGGCATGGCCAGCTCGATCTTGTTGTGGACGTAAATGTAAAGCTGGGAGGTCCTAGGGGGCCACCGCAGGGGGTAGAAGAGGTGCGACGGCGACTTTCTGCGTTTTTTGCGGTGAATTGCTGCTTCTGAATCGTACCTTTTCGAGGGGAGAGAATCGCCATATACTAGGGTCTTCGGCCGATCAGACGGGCCCATCGCACATTGGGAATCTCGATCGCCGCGACTACCAGGCTGATTCGACGAAATCCGCTCCAGTAAACATAGGTACTTATGGACTCTCACGACCAAAAATCTCCCTGGGACGCTTTGCTAGAAAATCTAGGCGCCCAGCCGGCCCCCGACGCTTTTCAGAGTCATCAACCACCAGCGAGCGAACTGCCTTCGGCAGCGGCAGCGGCAGCGGCAGCGGCAGACAAAAAAAAACACGTCGAGCCGCCAACCTCGGTTCCCAGTGACTGGGGGGCACTAGCTGGGGAGCTAGGGTTAGAAGTTGTTAAGCCAGACGCGGCTGGATGGGACAATTCTGAATCCGAAACGACAGGATCCAAAGCGGTTGGATCCGAAACGGTTCGGCCAAAACCTGCGGTATCGAAATCGGTTAGATCAACACCGGCTGATTCAAAATCGCCAAAGCCGACGGCTAAGGGGCTGCGCTCGGACAAAGTTGTGGAAGAGACATCCGCGGCGCCACCGGAGCAAAAATTGCCCGACATCAAAAAAACGAATGCCGACGCGCTGAAACCTCAGTCCCAAAAAACCGACAAGGCCAGCAAAATCGATAGGGCGATGGAGGAGCAACTCCAAGAGGAGGAGTCGATAGAAGCGCCAGCAGCTGAGGCGGAAGCGGCCAAGAAAAAGGGTTTTGGTATCTCTGGCGACGCCGCGCGTAGCGCCTTCGACGCCCTGTTTTCGGCCGGGGCTGCCGCATGGGGGAGTGCGATCCGAGGTGAGTCTCCGTTCTCAAAAGAGCCGCGTGAGTTGACATTTAGCGACGAGTTAGATGCCACGGCAGAGGAGCCGTTTGCTGACGGCGAATCGACTGGAGAGGACGAAAACGCGTCCACGAATCGCAAGCGTCCACGTCGACCTCGCGGTGGCCGTGGCCGCAGGCCAGCGAGGGAGAATGTGCCATCGGACGAGCCGTCTGATTCACTTGATGCAGAATCGGTAGACGACGCAGACCTTGCGGGCGAGTCCTCAGCATCTGATGAGGCCGCTGAGTCCGACGACGAAAAGCCACGGCGCCGTCGGCCACGCCGCAGATCGAACGCGCGAGGGAGTGCTGAAGGAACAGGATCGCAAAAGCCCGACGGCAAGTCGGATGATTCGAGGGCCGACGACAAAGAGCAGTTCTTAGACACTCGTCTAGGCGATGAAGACGACAGCGACGACGAAGACCAAGTCGGCGAAGACGGTAGTTCACGCACTTCCCACCGTAATTTGCCAACTTGGTCCGACGCGATTGGAATCCTCGTCGATTCGAATTTAGTACTGCACAGCAAATCTCCCGGTCGATCCAGTTCGTCACGCGGTCAAGGCGGTCGCGGACGTGGCGGTCGAGGACGGAGCGGTCCGAAGAAGAGTTAGGATCAATCCGTTACTAGTCGCTAGATATGTGCAAGAGTCGAGCTCAAGTTGCGACACTCCCGGCGGCGCGGGCATTTTGAGGATTGCGACATGGCCACAGGCACTCAAAACCCACCGCGCCAGGTGGTGGGTAATGTGGTCGATATTGTCGGACGCCGGACCTTTGCAGCAGAAGTAACCGTTTCTGGCGGAAGAATTGCCGCCATTTCGCCTTGGACTGGCGCACGGGCCGAAAACGGGCCGAAGACTTTCTTGTTGCCCGGATTTATCGACTCGCATGTTCACATCGAAAGCTCGATGTTGGTTCCTACCGAATTCGCCCGCGCGGCGGTAGTGCACGGCACGGTAGCGGCGGTGAGCGATCCCCACGAAATAGGCAATGTGTTGGGCGTAGTCGGTGTGCATTACATGCTCGAAAACGCGTCGCATACGCCATTCAAATTCTACTTCGGAGCGCCTTCTTGTGTGCCCGCTACGACGTTCGAAACATCCGGGGCGACAATTACCACGGCCGAAGTAGTCGAATTGCTCGATGATCCGAGAATTGTTTATCTCAGCGAGATGATGAATTTTCCTGGGGTGCTACAGGGCGACGAAGCGTGTCTGGCCAAAATCGAAGCGGCACATGACCGTGGCAAACCGGTAGATGGCCATGCTCCGGGTCTGCGAGGCAAAGAAGCGGCGAGGTACATCGCGGCGGGAATCACGACGGATCACGAATGCTTTTCGAAAGCTGAGGCGCTCGATAAACTTGCCGCCGGCTGCAAGATTTCGATACGCGAGGGCTCAGCGGCCCGTAATTTTGACGCCTTATACAGTTTGCTCGGCGAGTATCCGCTACAAACGATGCTATGCAGTGACGACAAACATCCCGATGAACTGCTCACCGGTCACATCAACAAGCTTGCGCGCAGAGCGGTGGCTCAAGGGGTGAACGTCTTCGATGTTTTGCAAGCAGCCTGTTTGAATCCTATTGCTCATTATAACCTCGACGTTGGCCAACTTCGCGTTGGCGACCCGGCTGATTTTATCGAAGCGGATTCACTCTCCGAGTTCAACGTAATGAGAACCTGGATCGGGGGTCAGCTGGTGGCAGACCGTGGCGTTTCGACCCTGCGGCGCGAGCCGCCCGAAGTGATCAATCAGTTTGTCGCCACGCACGTTCGTGCTGGCCAGCTTGAAGTCGAGCAGACACCCGGCGCATTGCAAGTGATCGAAGCCCTAGACGGCCAACTGATCACAAACCGTATCGAGTTGGAGCCAAAGGTCGTCGCCGGAAAAATCGTTAGCGACATTGGCCACGACGCATTGAAGCTGGTTGTCGTCAACCGCTACCACGCCGCCCCACCCGCCATCGCCTTCATCAAGAATTTCAATCTGCAGCGCGGCGCCATCGCATCAAGCGTCGCACATGATTCCCACAACGTCGTCGCCGTTGGCGTTACCGACGACGACCTAGCCGCAGCCATCAACGCCGTAATGGTCGCCAACGGCGGCCTTAGCGCCGTCTGCCAAGACGACAACATCAAACTAACTCTCCCCCTCCCCATTGCCGGCCTCATGGCAACTGGCAGCTGTCCCGAAGTAGCCGCCGCCTACGAGCGACTAGACACCGCTGTAAAAAACTGGGGTTCCAATCTACGGGCGCCGTATATGACACTGTCATTCATGGCGCTGCTGGTCATCCCCGACCTCAAGCTCAGCGACTTTGGCCTGTTCGACGGTAAGAAATTTGAGTTTTCGCCTCTGCTTGCTTAGAGCATCTGGCTTGACGGTAGTAAGCAAACCACAACGGAACAACGAATCAGTGAGGGGCGAATTTACCATCTTCGTCGTTGCGTTGTTCCGTCGTGGTTCATTTTCTTGCCTTTTTAGCGGCTACAGAATTTAAACAATTGCTCGAGCAAGCCACAAAAATACCTATGCCCAACCCATTTCTCCAAGCTGCGATCGATGAAGCCCGCAAAGGCTTAGCGGAGGGCGGCATCCCCATTGGTTCGGTCTTGGTGATCGATCAGAAAATTGTCGCTCGCGGACGTAACCGCCGCGTGCAGCAGGGCAGTGCGATATTGCATGCCGAGATGGATTGCCTAGAAAACGCAGGTCGGCTAGCCGCCAGCGAATATCGCCGGGCGACGCTCTACTCGACCCTTTCGCCGTGTGACATGTGCAGTGGCACCGCCTTGTTGTACGGCATCCCTCACGTAGTAATCGGCGAAAACCGCACCTTTCAGGGACCCGAAGACTATGTCCGCTCGCGGGGCGTCCGCCTGGAAATTCTCAATGACCAGGAATGCTATAATCTAATGCAGGCGTTTACCGCCGAGCATCCCGAGCTGTGGAACGAAGACATTGGTGAATCTTAAATGTTTCTCTCGCCCCGTATTCGCCTCAAGCCTCTTGCCCAGTTGTGTCACCGTTTGGCGATTGCGACCAAGGCCGGGATCGATGACCGCAAAATTTGGCGAGATGAGTCGCAGCGCGGGTCGAGATCCCAGCGGCAATTCGCCGAGCACGTCAGCACCGAACTCGCAACTGGGAGATCTGTGTCGGAGGCACTGCCGGCAACGGGCAACTTCTTCCCGCCGCTATTTCGGAAAATGGTGGCGGTTGGCGAGCAAAGCGGGCGGCTTGATGTTACTTACAAGCGGTTGGCCACCCATTTCGACTGCACCTTGCAGGCACGGCGCGCATTTCTTGGCAAATTGTCTTGGCCCCTGATGCAACTGGGCTTAGCCCTCTTCGTGATCGGCCTGCTGATCTGGGTAATGGGCATGCTACCGATGAACAATAGCACCGACGGAGCAAGATTCGACATGCTCGGCTTGGGACTCATTGGCACGCCAGGACTGGTCGTCTATATGAATATCCTGATCTTCCTGGGCATTGTGGTCTTTGGTTTAATTGAAATGGCGCGCCGCGGAGTTGCCTGGACACGCCGCTTGCAGCGCACCGCCGTCAATATTCCCGTGTTTGGGGGTGCATTGAAGACACTTGCCTTAGCGCGTTTTACTTGGGCCTTGCGACTAGTCCTCGATACTCCGATGGACCTGCGCAAGGCGTTGCCACTAGCCTTGAGCGCTACGGGAAACGATTATTATTCTCAGTGCGGGCCGGCCGTTGCCATGCGGATTGAGCAAGGGCAAACAATTCACATGGCGCTCGCTGCCACGCACGTGCTACCGGTCGAATTGCTCGACAACATTGCCGTGGGCGAAGAAAGCGGCTCCTTGGTCGAGATGATGGAGCGTGTGTCGGCCGAGTACCAAGAGCGCGCGGGCACGGCCATGTCGGTGCTCGCGCAAATCGCCGGCTATGCCATCTGGCTACTTGTCGCGGGTGTAATCATCATCATGATTTTCCAACTCTTCTCGGGTTATCTGGACGTCCTCGAGGACGCTGCCAAGCCAATTTAGCGTAGCATCTGCAGATGCTCCGCTAACGTAAGCTCGGGCGTAGAAAGCCGCTTGCGTATTCGCCCATTGAGAGTTGGCTCGGTGTTGCCTTGGCGCAGATCGGCCAGATAGTCGGTTAGCACCGCCGCCTTGTCGTCTGTCGACTCCAGCAAGAAGTGAACCCATGCCCATGACTCGGCGTAATCTTCTTGCGTCAACTCGGCGGCCGACGTGAGCTGCTCCAGACGCGCGAGATCAGAGAACCGTTGGTTGCGCTGGTTGAGATAGTCAAGGTGCGCTTGATTCAAACCATGCCTGCCGCGGGCGACTTCAAAGTACTCGGCCAAGCCCTCATCGAGCCAAAGTGGAATATTGGGAATCGAGGCGTGGAGGTATCCATGAACAACTTCGTGGCGTAAGTCTTCGGCGACGTGGTCTCCCCAATGAGCATAGACGGACAGCGAGACGTCCGTCTCGACAAAGATGGCCCGGCGGTTCATAAAGCCCGGGAAGCGTAACTGGAGAAAGTCATAGTACGAGGCTTCGTCCGCAAAAAGATAGATATGGATCGGCTCATCGCCGGGCGATAAGCCGAGCTTTTCAGAGACTTGCGAACGCGCGAGCAGCAATTCTTCAATGAGGCGGTGCTGCTCCGGGAGCGGAAAATCGCTATGCAACACGAGCTGCTCTCGAGCGACCTGGTACTGAAAATGGGTCTGCCTGGACTTGGTGAAGATTGTGTGGCAGCCGCAAAGGGCCATGCTCGACAACAAGCAGATAGTTAGAAATGTTCTCTGCCACATCAGCTGGAACTCGGCGCGAGTGGGTTGTTGCGGGGGGGCACAGCAAGAAGCCGAGGAGAGGCTCGCCGCGTAAGCGGGGTATTCTAGCGGCGAGCGAGAGAGAACCGAAGGTCAGTTTTGCCTTGGGTGGCGTGCATCCCAGGGGAGAGGATGTTAAGATGGCTGCTCGGGCGATGACCGTTCTGCACCAAGAAGCCCGTAGCCCGAGGGATATAGAATCTATGCGAACATTAGCAGGTGTTTTACGTTGTCGTGCTTTACGCACGATGGGCCTCCGAGCCCGTCGAATTCGCTCGGCCGTACGCACACGACGGCCTCGGAGGGACATCGTACATGCATTTGCCAGCTTTTCTTTATTTTCGACATTGCTAGGCAGCCCGCTTGCCCATGCCGAATTCCCAGGTTGGCAAGGGATGCGTGTCATTCATCAAGAAGGTCGGCCCAGCATTATGCGCACTGGCGACATCGATGCCGACGGGCGTGACGAACTGATTGTGGTTAATGGTCGCGCTTCACGGCTCGATATTTACGAATGGCTTCCTGAAGATAAGCGAGGTGATCAAGAGCTCGCTACCAAGGACGACCCCAATAAACTTCCTTTGGCTAGCGATCTTCGGCACGAAGAATTACAGTTAGAGCACGTGCCCCGCGATATCTTGATCGAAGACTTAGACGGCGATGGCCAGCTAGAAATGGTTATTCTGGTTTCGCCGCCCCTCCAGGTCGTTGTCTATCGACGGGACGCTGCCGGCGAGTGGCTGAAGCATTACAGTATCGATCTGATGAACGGCGACGTCAGCTCAAAGGGAGATTCGCTTCTGTTTCGAGAAATGGCGCCTGGCGACAACCAGTTGCTCGTCAGTCTCAATAATGGAATTCAGCAAGTCGAGTTGAAGTCGGGAGGCAGGGCCGAGTGGATGACGCCGCGCGAGGAGCGTGGCCGTACCCACTGGTGGTTGGCCGACTTGGATGCCGACGGCAATCAAGACCTTGTCGAACAAACGCGTGAAGCCGATGAATCCGTACGCTGGTATCGCTGTTTGGAGAACGGTACCCTAGGGCCTGCGGCAGTTCTCCTTGATCGGTCGGCGAGCGACGTCGAAGTGCTCCAGACAAAAAACTCTGCACAGTTGGTCGTCCTGGATGGATCGGTGCGCGGACTGCTCAGGCGCTACGATCTCGACGCGGGAGAACCCAGCCCTTTTGGCCAGCAATGTCCTTTGGCATTGCCCGAGGGCAAGAAGGTGCCATGGTGTGGCATGTTGCAGGGAGCTGAGCGTGCGCTAGTGATGGCCGACCCCACGCGGCCGCGACTGCTGAGCTATACCTTGGACGAATCGGGCTGGCAGACACAGCAAGCTTTTCCCGCCATCACAGATATTAGCGCCCTGGCGACGCTCGCGGCAAAACCGGGCACGCTGCTCGTCTGGTCGAAAGAAGCTTCCGATTTGCTCGTCAGTCGCTGGGAATCGGGTCGACTGAGTTATCCCGAACCGTGGCAGCAATCGGCTGAGGTCGAGGACCGAAAGATATTGGCGCTCGAGACCGTAGGCGCCACGACTTGGTGGGTGCAGCGAGTCGGCAAAGATCTCGATTTTTATCGTTCGACAGCAGACCAGCAGCTACCCAAGCGCGTGCGTTTCGCCGGTGTGGGGGCCAAGGCGGAGGCGGTGGCTTGGATTGGGAGAGATCGTCTCCTGATGAAAGAACAACATGCCCGAGAATTGAAGTTGGTTGTTCACGAGGACGGCAAGGCCACCACGAGTTCGCCGATGCACCTCAAGAAGGCGACACTGGCCGAATTCAAAATGGTAGCGATTGGCGACCAGTTTCGATTAGCCAAAGTAACGGATGGCGTTTTGCAATGGATCGGTGACGACCTTCAATCTCACGAGCAAGTGATGCTGCCGCAAAGCCAAGAGTTAGCGGACTACATCGCCAAGGATTCGTCTAGCGGCTGGGCATTGCAGCGCGACGCGCAATTCATTCATCAGATCAAGATCGAGCCTTCTGGCTTGAGTCAGGCGGTCGCCAAGCACAAAATCTCCGCAGGATCTGCCTTGATCGATGATCCTGTGCTAGGCCTCATGCTCTTGGGGCGTGATCGGGTGACACACCTCAGCCCGGGCCGCCCTTGGGAGCTCAAGCTCAGAGATGTCGTCGATAAACGAGCGGCACGGTCCGGTGGAATCCGAGAAATCAAGTTTCATCGTATCGATGCGGTTGATATCGATGGCGACAATTATGAAGATCTAATACTCTTTGATGATATCAAACATCGGATTACGGTTTTGTCGGACCAGGATGGCACTTTGAAACCCAAGATTTCATGGCCTGTATTCGACGACTTAATCTACCCGTACGGTGATGAAACCGACAACCAGGTGAAAGAGCCGCGTGCGCTCATGGCCGCCGACATGGACGGCGATGGGCAGCAAGACCTGGCGATTCTTTCACAAGATCGTTTGCTCGTATACTTGGCACGTAAAAAATGATTAGAAATCAGATGATTCAAAATAACGTATTGGTCGCTAGTTGCATCACGCTATGCTTTGGTGCTCGATTGCTCTCTGCCGGTGAGGTCGTAACGGTCAAGCTCGCCGGCGGTGCGCAAATCACGGCGACCCTGTTGCAAAAAAACGACGAGCGTGTGGTTCTCGACCTGGGACACGAGGTGGTCACGGTCGACGCCAAGCGTGTCCTGTCAATCGGGGGCCCAGAGCAACAGATGAAGGGGCAGGTCGAGGCGCAGGGGTTTTATACTCTAGGCCGGCTCGACGATGCCCCAGTGGCCCAATTGGTTAAGCGATTTGGCGACGCCGTGGTGACCGTCTCGACACCGAGCGGCATGGGCAGCGGCTTTCTGATTAGTAAGCAAGGCCACCTGATCACCAATTACCACGTGATCGAAAAAAGCCTGAAGGTCACCGTGACCATTTTTGAGCGAAAGAAGCAGGGCTACGTGAAACGGCAACTGCAGAAGGTGAAGATTTTGGCGATGAATCCGCTTCGTGACCTGGCGTTGTTGCGACTCGACATGGAAGAACTCGGCGGCATCGAGATTACTCCGGTCGTCATCGCCGAAAAACCTAGTGTACGCGTGGGCAACTTGGTCTTCGCGATCGGCAACCCCTTGGGGTTGGAGCGTTCGGTCACGCAGGGGATTGTCAGCTCCACGACCCGGACTATGGGCCATTTGCGCTTCATCCAGACCGACGCGTCCATCAATCCTGGCAATAGTGGCGGGCCCCTTTTCAATTCGCGAGGCGAGGTGGTCGGCGTCGTTTGTGCTGGCTATAGTTTTTTTAGTGGGTTGGCATTTGGCATTCCTTCTACGGACCTAGTCGATTTTCTTCGCCACCGCGATGCCTACTTGTTCGATTCGACTCAGCCACAAAATGGCGTCAAATATTTTTCTCCGCCATTCCACGATTCTGATCGGGAAACGCAGCAAGTTAATTTTACAGCAGCAGAAGTCAAGGAGTAGTTGTGCTATTCATGCGAACCCAAGTTTGCCAAGTATCGTTGTCTTTCTTGCTCTGGTCGGCGCTCTTGGCAACCTCTGCGCGGGGGGAATTGGCGTCGTCGTCTCCCTGGCTCGTCTTGCCCGAAGAGACCGTAGGCGCCTTGCGGATTCCACACGGTAAAAACTTTCTGGATGCGCTCGTCGCCAACACCCGGCTTGGCGCGGTCATGTTTGGCGAAGAGAAACAAGCGGCCCTGGCTAAAGTGCTTGAGACAGCTGGAGAGCAACAGTGGGATTCTTTCCAAAAAAAACTGGAAGAATTCGGGCTCACCAGGGAGGATCTTCAGCACGTTCTGGCCGGTGAGTCGGGCTATGCGGTCGTATTGGATTCGGGAGACGGCGAAGAAAAAACGGCGATCGGATTGGCCTGGTTCGAGCCTGGCGAAGCGTTTGCTAGCCGGGCGCTGGCGATGATTGCCAAGGCTGTTGAACTCTATGAGGACGAAGAATATCCAATTGCCAGGGTCGACATGGAGCTGGCAGGGACGGCCGTCATGCAGCTCAGAATTCCTTCGATCCGAATGGACTATGAACAAGAGTTCGAGCAGGATGACAGCGACGAATTATCAGAAAAAGAACAAGAAGCGGCTTGGAAAAAAGCGTATCAAGAGTGGCAAGAGAGTGCCGTGGCGGTGGTCGCGTACCATACGGTGTTGGTGAGCGCTGCGGGCGATCGATTGCTATTGGCGCACACCTTTGTAGGCGAAGCCACGGAAGAATCCACCGGGCAAGCCGACCGGCTGGCAGCGACTCTAGAACGCTTGATGACGGCTACCCCAGAGGCGGGCGGTTTCGTCTCGCATTTGCAAAACGACCCAACGGTAGCCCGTACTTTGGGTTTAGAGGGTGTTGCTGCCTGCGAAATGTTGGTGGATGTCGGGGCGCTTATTAAATTAGCCCATGTCGCGGGAGAGTCCGACGAGAATCTAGAGAAAGCACTTCGCATGATTGGCGCCGACGGGCTGGGCCCGATGGCGCTGCGGTCTACGTTGCAGGCAACCCAGTGGCATACCGCGTACTCGCTGGCGGTTGCCGCGCCCCGGCAAGGATTCCTCAAGCTACTGGACCAAGAAGAACTCCCCGCCGAACCGCCGTCATGGGTTCCTGACAGTGCGGTGCGCTATTCTCATATGAGTTTCGACGTGGCGAAATTCTACGCCATCCTCAAAGAAGAAATACTAAGAGAATTCCCAGAGCAAGCGGCGGCCGGTTTCCAAATGGTCGAAGCCCAAGTCGAGGCGTTCGTGAAGACGAGCCTGGAAGAGGTACTTGGCTCACTAGGAAACCGTCATACCATGATTTCTTTCGGTTTTGAAGCAGGAGAGGGCGACGACATTGAGAGGCGGACCGCAGAGCGAACAGCTTTCGTTTGGCAGGTTCGAGACGAGCCTTTGTGGGGACGCGTTTTAGAGGCACTGAAGCCTTATGCGGGGATGGCCGGTGGCCTAGAGTTTACCGAAGAACAAGGCTATCGAGGCTGGCGGATGAAGAGCGAAAAGTTCGAAGGCGGCTTAATACTCGGTAACGGCAATCTCGTGTTCGCGATGGGCTCGGAGGTGATGGAGGCAACGCTTTCATCGCTTAATCATCCGCCGGCCGAAAGCGATTCGTTGCGCGGGGGCCAAGTCTACGCCACCGCTTCCGAGATGCTGGATTTAGAGCCATGCCTGGCAATGGAGATCGTGGACGGCCGTCGCTATATGAAAATGGTCTGGGGTATCTTCCAGGAGCTGATCGAAATGGAAGGGCTCTTAGATTCGGGCGAAGGCGACTCAGGCCAAAAGATGTTCGTGGCCATCCTACAAAGCTTACTACCCTCGGAAGAGGAAATCACGCAGATGATGGGCGTGATTGTAAGTCGACTCGAAGTCAACGACGAGGGCATGTTTGCAGGCTACGCGATGGACCTGCCAGCGCCGTAGCCACTGACTCTTCGCACCATCGCATGCGTGTCTTGGCAATCAAACCAATGCCAATCGATGTTAGTGAACTCTCCTGCTGTTGCGGGCGGCAGTTAGGGGCGGTTCAACCGTGGAAAATAGGGATTATCATTGGAAGAACCGCTGGTTATGCGGTAATATGCCCTATCGTACAGTGAATAATCTATTGTTAGGCTGGCAAGCAGAGTGCCCTGGTTTGTTGATCGATGAAGAATAGGTTTCACGGACTCCTAGAAATTCACCTGGCGGTTTTACTGTTTGGAGTGGCTGGACTATTCGGTAAATTCCTTGACCTTTCACCCTCTTTGACAATCTGACTTTGGGAGTCTTTTGGGGAACGGTTTCAGGCCTCACATTTGCAGTTCCTTCTGTCATGAATCGCAAGTTTGTTTCGAACTACCCCGCTCTCACGATTTCGCTATATCAAGATGCCGTTGCCTGTTTAATTCTCTTACCTTTTGTAGGGGGCCGGGTTCTCTCCGTTTCATCTTACGAGTTGGGCCAGCTTGTTTTACTTGGAGCCATCTTCACGGCACTGGCTCGCACCCTCTTCATCAGAGGAATGCTGGTAGTCAAAGCCCAGCTGGCAAGCGTTATTGCATGCTCGGAACCCGTTTACGGAATTCTTCTTGCCCTGGCCCTACTTCACGAAATTCCGTCACTTAGAGAACTGATGAGAGGGGGGGGTAATCATCAGTGCGATTGTTTACGCTACTTTGCGGTCAGGCGAACCCACAGCTGGGCAAGCCTAACAAACGTTTCGAGCGGACCCGGGAGCAGAGGCAGAATTATTCCGTCTAAAGCCTCTTTTCTCTTGCCTCTGCTCCTCGGGCCGCTCAAACTAGCCGTTATGCCTTATTGCCGATCCACGAACATCCAGCCATTATCGGCCACGGAGAACAACGGTCGGAACGGACTTCGACAACCGCTTCGAGCGTTGCGTCCCAAGTGCCAGACCATACTGATCCCGATATTCCACGATTCCTCTTGCACTGCCGCAGGGCCATTGGCATTGTCGGTAATCAGATAGTTAAATGCCGACCGCACAGACCAACGATCGCTGAGAGGAGCAGAAAACTCTGCACCGACAATCGCTTCGCTGTCATCGGTACCGCCGCCCCAAAAGCGTGCCTCGCAGCTATTGCCGAAGTTGCGACGGTAGAAAGCGGCATACTGATTGACGGTTTCGTAGGTAACGCCACCCGACATGCTCGAATTGGTACTAGCAGCCGACCAGAAACCAATTTCATGGCCACGTGGACTTTTCAAGCTGAATTCCGACCGTATTTGTTGCAAGTCGATGTTGGTGCCCAAGTCATCACTTAGTAGATCCCAGACCACTCCGAATTGAAGTCCTGTGTTCACACGGCGAAAAATTCCCGCAGTGACGAACTGCTGTGACCTGTCCTCGGCCGAAGTCAGCGTCCCATGCAAACGGCTCTGAACCGCTTGATAACCCATTTGCGAGCTCAGCTGCGGAAATAGCAGGCCCAAGAGAGGAGCCCGTCCACTCAGGTTGAACCCTTCGTGAAAACCAAAATTTGAGTTACTTTGGCCGGCGGGGATAAAGTCGCGAGGGCCGCGAAAACCTTGCACGCCTCCCCAAGCTGAGAAGTCCTTGAAACGCGGTAGACAGACTGGAAAACACCAATAGTCGGGGCCGGGACGACCCACGCAACTACCACATCCAACGCCTCCACCGCAATTCGGATCGGCACACCCGCAGCCTGGCTCGATAATCCCACACGAAGCCCCGGGGCAACCGCAATAAGGTTCGGGACAGCCGCAGACTGCTTCTGGGCACCCACAGCCCGGTCCAGCCATGCCATAGCCCGAGTCCATGATTCCACAACTGGGGTCCGTGATTCCGCAACTGGCATCGCAGGTGCAATCGCCTGGGCAATTCGCACACGCGCGGCCGGCTAATTGTAGGCTGGCCGAAAGATCGGTTTCGTATCGCACTGAATCATCGCTCGCCAGCGAAACCCGACCATCGCGATGCACCTCCGCTGGGGCTTGCACTGGATTGCGTCTTACTGCCTTGATGGTCTTAGCAATCGCAATGTTCTTCTTTGCAACTTTCTTCTTTGCAGGCTGACGCTCTCGCAACGGATTATGCACACTTTTCGCGCTCGGTGCGGCGGGCGCGCTATCCCCAAGCCTCAACTTCTTAGGTGCTTGCTGCGGCTGCGTACCCGGTCGTCGGAACTGCTGCTGGCTTTGTTCGTCGGTTGACGTACCTGGCCTCTGAAAGCGGACGCCTCCAGCACCGGCGGCTTGTGCCGCATAGTCGATTGAGGGGCACGCACTGGCAAACAGCAAGAAGCATACTGAAAGAGTGAGTGGCTTGGTTCTTGAGGAGCTATTCATCTGTCACGACCCTCAGGCAGCTTAACTCAGGCAAACAAGTTGCTGAAAAAAGCAGATGCCTTGGTCTTCGACATGAAATGAGGGAAAGTTAGCTTCGCAGCAAGTCGCGAAGCGGTTCTTTGCTCAGACCATGTCTCGGGAGCCCCCCCGAAAAAAAGCACGTACAACATCTATCGGCCCAGCAGGGTCTGCGTATTCAGAAAAATTAAAATAACCCAAGAAATTTACCTAGCCTGCCTATACCTGCACATGGGGGATAGCATTGCTGGCTTGAGTATTTTCGGAGGCCCAGACATAAAATCATGGCTACGTGGGACGCAAGCACGTTGCCTCTGCGAGCGAATCCGGCGGCATGTCGCAAACTGTCCAGCATTTGACGGAGAATTCGTCGAGTTTAACTCCGTTCCAGTCAAAGTCCGGCTTCCACGGCCGCGGGTAAGCTAAAACCAGCAAAAGACTTACCGAAAACTGGCATCTTTTCGAGAGGATCTTCCCAAAGCCGCCTCCCTTGCCAAAAACTCAATGTTGCCTGCTTCCGAGATTGAGATGATACTAGAGGTAGGATGGGGCAGCGAAGGCGTGCCGGGCGAGTTTGTCTCTTGCCGGCAGCGCTCTGCAACTACTCGGGCGGGAGTCCAGGTAGTCCTTGTCCTCAGCAAGACTTCAGCGCTCTTTGCCAACCTTTGCTTAGGTGTGTGCACTCACTTCTTTCGAGAAGGGGACTTCTTTCGAGATGAGGGGCCTGTGAGAAAGAGGGTCTCGCCCTTCTGCCTCACGTGTCGTGTACGTCTGCCTTCCTCTCTTGGCTGGCTCTCCCACTCGGTG